>Ga0207641_10000086_pt1 | contig 133444 bp, 114 predicted proteins | sample KBSSwiS62_FD_184306 | JGI IMG/M metagenome (GOLD analysis project Ga0207641, IMG submission 184306) | Switchgrass rhizosphere microbial communities from Kellogg Biological Station, Michigan, USA - KBS Switchgrass S6-2 (SPAdes) (version 2) | ecosystem: Host-associated > Plants > Roots >... | reverse complement strand
AAGCGTCCCTCAGATTGAAGCGTACTCCCATTCCGAATCCGGGATGGACGGACTGCACAACTCCGCGTATTCGAATCTTCATTCCTTTAGCGCGCACAATGATCTCGACATTGGCTTGCGAATCGAAGGGAGACGGCATCTCCACGTAGCATCCTCCGGCACCGATGTCAGAGAGGTTGCAGCGGTTGGGAACGGGATTTCCCAGGCGGTAGACCTCCGCACCTAAAGTACAGGCGTGCCGCGATTCTCCTCTACGATTTCCTGGTAGTGAGCGTAACCGTTGCAAACCATCCTGGGATTCGTTGGGCTTGGCCTCCGAAGCTGCAGCCATCGCCGCAGGTACGGGCTGCGATGGTTTTGAATCCTTGCGAAACTCGTTGTGAAGGAGCCACTCCTTCAGAACGCGCCGAGAGGTCTGAGGGACATCGACAAAACGAATCCCGACCCGGCCTCCGGAATCTTGCCAAGCAATTTCTCCTGAAAGACGGACTAGCTTGGTTTGACCGGGTAAAGTGAATTGAAAATAGACCTTGCAAGACGGTGGCAATCTGCGCTCGCTTTGTATCGAAGCGCCCTCTTCGCTTACATCCAGCATCGTGCTGTGCGAGTCTTCGACGTTTGCGTAAGCAATTCCGGCCGGTGCATGCACTGGAATACGTGGCGCGCGGCGCCGTTCTCGGCGCATTAATGCACGAGCCGCTTTCAGACTCACCCGTGCGCGTTCCCCTGAAAGAGGCTTATAAAGTACGAAGTTTGCGCCCATTGAAAAGAACTGGCGCACGTTGCTTGTGCTTGCGACCAGAGCCACAACAAGTGTTCCGCTATTCAAAGCGGAGAGGCGCGCTTTCGACAGGATTTCTTTCGCGCGTTCTTCATCGTCGGCATCGAGAATCAAAGCGTCGAATCTTCGCGTAGCCACGGACTCAAGCGCAGCCGCGGAATTCGATGCCTGGTCGACAGCAATGCCCTGCTCAGCCAGAATTTCGCCCAAGAGTTGAGCAGAGTGCGCGTCGGGGCAAAGCAAGAGGGCCCTTAGTTCCATGCTCCGGCCATCCTAGATTTGCCACGTGGTACCGACAAGTTACTGGCGTAATGAGGGGAATCGGTCGGTTGAGTGACAACTTAAGTGCAGAAATCATTCGATAAGCTCAAACCCGAACTTTAGTCATCTGGAAGGTTCTGTCTGGAAGGTCTAAGGTGGCGTCGGGTTACCTGCAACGGTTACCTGTCTCTTTTTTGTTCTAATCGCTCCTCAAAGGAAGTCCGTCCATGCCGGAACATACAAGCTCGTGGACAATCGGTGCAGGCAGCGTAATCGTACTGTTTTCGTTGTGCTTGTTGGCCGCCTCGGTCACCGATCGGTCGGATCAAGGGCTATTGGCGATAGCGGCCAGTAGCTTCTCAATTGGGATTTTGACGATCGCTTGCGGCATTTATCTAAAGGCAAGAGCACTGGGGCCGCGGAAGCCTGATCTTGACGAAACACCTGCGAAGTCAAAGACAGGGGGCTGCGAGCGGTGCGAGGCAGAAGCGCCGGTAATTCACTGTCGCGTCCACCATCTGCACCTGTGCGGGACTTGCCTCGCTGAGCACTATGACTTTCGATCGTGCGCCTACGTTCCTAGTACGCGTAAGCCGACGACGGGTAAGCCGACCAAGGGTATGGCTGCCAAAGCGCGCTAATTGTCTTGCACTAACTCAGAAGATCCCTCTTCTAAGTGCCAAAGTTACCAACGTTTTAGTGTTTGATTACGTTACGTAAGGCCACGTTAAAACATGTACGCAAGTACTTTGACGCTCCCTACCCCTGTCCTTACGATGACTCTGATGCGGGGAAACCTGCAGGGCCGCTCACGGGCAAATTGCCTCCCTCTATGTCTGCGGCAAGGCCGGAGAGGCTGTCTTAGTCGGTCAGCAGCGGAGATGGAATGACACTCGTAAACACCGTCGGAATAAATGCTACGCCTGCTCGTAACGGCGTGCTCCGCTCTCGCAAGACGCGCGGATTTAGTTTGTTGGAAATGGCGATTGTGTTGTGTCTGATCATGATTTGCTCAGGCATAACCTTCATGAGCTTACAGCCCTCCCTCAAAGCAGCCCGGGTAGATGGCGCTTACAACCTGAGCTTGATGACCATGCGCCAAGCACGCCAGCGGGCGGTAGATGAACGAAAAACATACATTGTCACCCTGGTTGCGCCCCGCACCATCCAAGTATCACGACAGGATGGGGCAGTGCCGCCCAACCCGGCGCCACCGCCGGTCCTCGTCAACACTTACGTCCTAGCCCAGGACGTGTCTTTTAATAACGAACCTGGAATTCCGACAACTTCCACCGGAACGCCCGACGGCTTTGGAGTTGGGTCGTTCGCTATCGACTTGAACGTCGACAACGGTGGTGGATCGAATGCGGTGTATTTCCGTCCTGATGGCGGCGCTTATGACCAGCTTGGCCGAGTCAACAATGGTGTGTTTTACATCAGCCGGCCAGGTGAACTGCTGAGTTCCCGCGCGATTTCATTATTCGGGCTGACGGGCCAGCTTCACGGGTGGCGGCTCCAGAAGAATCAGACAACCGGAATCACTTCATGGATAACTCAATGATCAAGACCTTAGGATTCGCGGTGAAAACGGGCAAAGTGCGCCGGTCGCAGAGCGGTTTCACACTGATTGAAGTCATGATTTCGATACTGATCTTGACGATTGGACTGCTCTCAATGTTGGCGGTTTTCTCGTTGGCGATGGCTTCGACCCAGACCGCGCAAGACGACATGATTGCCAAGCAAGAGGCGGCCGAGGCGATTGAGAGCGTGTTCACGGCGCGCAACACTTCGCAGATTGGATGGGCTCAAATTCAAAACATTCCAAATGGAGTGTTTATGAATGGGTTTCAGCAGATTCGATGGCAAGGGCCAGACGGGTTAGACGGGACTGCCGATGATACAGCCGATCCGAATCCAGCTTGCCCGGGACCAAGTCAATGCCTGAAGACACCAGGGCCGGACGGAATCATGGGGACGGCGGATGATGTCTATCGCCCGCTCAACAACTTCCAGCGTCAGATTCAAATTACTCCCTTGAACGATGCCAGCGGCAACCAGTACTCATCGTTGCGCCAAATCACGGTAACGGTGCGCTACACCACGGCGCAGCAGAGATCCGCGCAAAAGACGTACGTGATGAGCGCTTACATTTCGCAGTATCGGTAGAGAGGACGAATCATGCGGCGCAGCAGGCCATCCAAGATTCACGGGTTCACGTTGCTCGAAGTACTGATCTCGATCGCGCTGGGCCTCATTGTGCTCGGTTCGGCGGTGAGGCTGTTCTCAACCGCGGTCGATGGCACGTTTCTTGTAAAACAGCGGGCTGAGATGCAACAGAATGGCCGCGCTGCGGTTGGCCTGATGACCCAGGATATCAGCCTGGCGGGTGCGGGCTTGCCGACCAGCGGCATTCAGTTGCCAAGCGGGACTGGGGTAAATCCGCTCTATGGATGCAGCGCGCTCAGTTGCTATATCTCGGGCATCGCACCGGCGGGCGTGTCGTTTCCGAGCAATCATCTTTATGGTGTGATTCCCGGTTACGGGCTCGGCATGCCAACATCGGCCGGCGGACAAGCCACTGACATCATCACCATCACATACACGGACAACACGTTCGCGCTGAACAGTTATACGGTTACGGCGTTTCCGGTGGGCGGCGCTTCCATCACGATGGGTGCAGCGCCAGCCGGCGTTCCCGCGCTCATTGACCCAGCAGTCGGCGTCAAGCTCGGCGACTTGTTGCTTATTCAGAATGATCGCGGCGCGGCGGTTGGTGAGATCACGGGCATCGCGGGCAACACCATCAGCTTTGCGGACCTGGATCCGCTCAGAATCAATCAGAACGGGGCTGCAAGCGGAAACATAAAAGCGATCAGCCGCAACGTCGACCCCATAACGGGCGTGGTCACCCCACTGACAGCGGTTCAGGTAGCCGCGACGAAAGTCGTACGCATCCTGGTGATCACGTACTACCTCAACATTCCGACGGGGCCAGACGGCGTGCGCTATACAGCTGACGATCTTCCGCCCCAGCTGATGCGGCAAGTCAACGCGCAAAAGCCAGCACCAGTTGCGCAGAACATCGCCGACCTGCAATTCAGCTATGACATTTTCGATGAGGGATCCGCAACATCGACGTCGAACCTGCGCGACGCAGGGGTATCGGCGGGCAAAGATCTGAACCAGATCCGCAAGGTAAACGTTGTTGGCATGACGGCACGCAGCAACGTGAAAGGTAAGGCGGGATTTCAAGGGCTCGATTTGTCAACCGCAGTCACGGTCCGAAACATGAGCTTCCGTGACCGGTATCAATGAGCGTAGCCCAAAGGATCAGTTGTAGGGGACCGAGGAGACCAGTACATATGGGTACGACGCAACTTCGTTCGCGGGGATTTACTTTGATCGCCGCACTGCTGTTGCTTCTCTTGCTTTCAGGCATTGCCGTGGGATTGATGTACATGGTGAATACTGAAACGCGAGTAGGCGGCAGCGATCTCGAAAACAGCCTGGCGTTCCATTCTGCCGAGGGTGGGATGGAAAAGATGACCGCTGACCTGGCGAACCTGTTCTCCTCCCAGCAGGCTCCGACTCCCGCGAACATCGCGGCACTCCAGAATCTTCCTCCGGTAATTCCCGGTGTAACTTACCGCGACTATACGATCAATGTTCAGACGAAAGCGGATGGAAGCTTCTACAGCGAAACACGAACGATTTCTTCAGGCCCGAACGCCGGACTCATGGCGCAGATTGTGCCGATGACGTTATCAGTCACAGCACAGCGGCCGCTCGGCGACCAGGTCCACATGTATCGGACGGTCGAGATCGCGTTGATCCCAGTGTTTCAGTTTGGTGTTTTTTCCGACAGCGACCTGAGCTACTTTCCTGGCCCGGTTTTCGATTTTGCGGGACGCGTCCACACCAATGGCAACCTGTTTCTTGCGGACGGCAACAAGCTTCAGCTTCATGACAAGGTGTCAGCAGTTGGTGAAGTGATTCGAGCTCAGCTTGCGAATGGTTACCCGACGAGCACCAACTACACGGGCAGCGTATTCATTCCTCGCGCGCCGGGCGGCTGCGATATCGCCAGCCCGCCGGCCACGAACTGCCGCAACCTGGCTCAGAACGAAGGCAGCAAAGTTGGCGGCGTAACAAGCGCGAACAACAACGGTCCGCCAAGCTGGACGACTATTTCGACGGGCGGATCCTACTACAATAGTTTCATCATCAACGGGCGCACTGGTGCGGTTCCGCTGACTCTTCCCTTTGTGGGCGGCGGCGCAACCCCAATTCAGATCATTCGACGGCCGGCTCCGAACGAGTTGGCTGGCTCTGCCGTAGGCGGCTCGCGTCTCTACAACCAGGCGCAGGTACGCGTCCTGCTGGCGGATACAGCGGCTGAAAACCACGCCGAGAATCCGGCAGTGTTGGATGCGGATGATGTACAGCTTAAGGATTACAACACGGCCGTGACCGGGGCTGCGGCGGGAACCTACTATTTCGGCAACGCGCTTCCGAATCTAGGAAACAATTGTACCGCCTCAAATCAGGCGAGCAAGGTTTGCGACCAGGATTACAAGGTGCCACGCGGCACTGCTTTAGCCACGTGGCCATTGAACGACGGATGGCTGCGTGTAGAAATTCTCAAAACCGATGGAACATGGAAGGGCGTAACACGTGAATGGCTGGCCTACGGTTTTGCCCGAGACCTTGTCCCTCCCAACTCGTCGAACCTTCACGCAAACGCGGTGCATCCTAATGCGATTCTAATCTTTCAGCAGCAGGCGGATCGCGACGGCAACGGACTGATTGGAACTGCAAGCTGCACCGCATCCAATACCTGCCAGGTAGTGGCTGCCGGGACAAGTCCAGTAACTCCACCGGTCTATGAGAGCAAAGTGCTAACCGGGACCAGCCCTGTTGACTCGCGTTATAACTGGCTGCCGATCAACTTCTACGATCCGCGCGAAGGTGAAGTGCGAGATGTTGCGGCAAGTCCAGCGAACACGTGCTCGCCCAATGGCATCATGAATGCTATTGAACTCGACGTAGGCAACTTGCGCAAATGGCTGCGCGGCAATTTGCCGGGCAGTGGAACTCTGACCGACTACCAGAAGCAGAACGGGTATGTTCTGTTTTATTCGGATCGGCGCGGCATGCAGGTCGATCTATCAACGGCGCCTGCCGTGAAAACCGGAAAATACGGGTTCGAAGATGTTATTAACTCTGGCGTTTCAAATGGGACGCCAGACGGTGCTCTCGAACTGGCGGAAGACGTCGACGGCAACGGCCAACTCGATCGTTGGGGAGCCGCAAACGTTGGCGACGGGCTTGGCGTGAACTCTACCAACAACCCGTTTGCGAATCGCCAGGCTTGCATGACCCTCGCTCGCAAGAACCGCGTTTCAGGCGCACGACATGTGCTTCGTTTGGTTAACGGAGCGCGCGGAAATGTGCCAACTCGTCCCGACGATAAGGGTGGCTTCACCGTCGCTTCCGAGAATCCTGTCTATATTCTCGGCGACTACAACGCGAAAGCGGCGGACAACGGCTTCGTGGACGATCAACACGCTGCTGCAGCTGTTATCGCAGATGCGGTAACGTTGCTCTCTAACAACTGGTCGGACAACGTTGGATGGACGAACCCGACCGCACCCGGAAGCCGCATCGGTAAGACTACGTGGTACCGCGTTGCCATTGCCGGAGGCAAGAACATCAACTTCCAGGAACCAACCTGGTCGACAGCCAACGACTTCGGGACCGACGGTGGTGTTCACAACTTCCTGCGCTACATCGAGTCATGGAGTGAACCGCTGCACTATAGGGGTTCGCTGGTCAGCTTGTACTACTCGCAGTATGCAACCAGCGTTTTCAAGTGCTGCACAACTGTTTACGGGCCTCCGTCGCGTGACTACTCATTCGACACGTTGTTCCTGGATCCTGCGCAGTTGCCTCCTGGAACACCGATGTTCCGTGACGTTGCTAATACGAGCTATCGTCAGGACTTGACCCCGTCACCATACTAAAAAAAAATAGAAGTTGCCCCGATCCTGCTCAGCAGGGTCGGGGCTTTTTTGTTTCCACTTCCGTTTCTTGGCCTGCCTAGCACCCGGCCACCCTTCGACTTTACCCTTGGCAATATCAATGAACTGTTAGTAATGTTCTCCCGCAATCCATTCAATTGACTCTTGATATTTTCAGGGGCTACTTCGATATGCGCAGACTTCCCTGCGTCGCACTGCTGTTGCTTCTAGTTAGCAGCCACTATGGAAACTGCCAGGACACAATTCAGCCCGTCGTCGGCACAACGAACAATCAGATCAGGATTGTGAACACTTACCCGGAATACTGGGTCGACGGGAAGCCGTTTATCGAGCATGCATCCGCTTTTTTTTACCATCGCATTCCTCGAGATCGATGGGCATCCCTTCTCATGCAACTGAGAGACATGGGGATCAACACGATCGACGTCTATCCGTTCTGGAATTGGCATCAACCGGAAGAAGGTATCGTCGACCTCACCGGACAAACCAATCCTCGCCGCGACCTGCAATATCTGCTGCGAACCATCCAGGTGTTGGGGCTAAAGGCAACGCTTCGTCCAGGTCCTTACTTTACGAGCGAGTGGTACAACGGCGGATATCCGGACTGGCTGTTGCGCCGGGCGGAGTATGGAATGTCTGAGCAGAGCATCCTCGAAGGGAGGTATCCGCGACTCTCAGCGCTTCAATATGACAAATCTGAGGAGGCGGCGGATGGTTATCTTCAAAACGCCACGCATCTGAAATACACGCGTCAGTGGTACAAGGATGTGCTCACGTTGTCGGAGCCATTTCTCGCGGACCGGGGAGGACCGATCTTGAGTATTCAGATCGACGATGACCAAGCGATCGGCCGCGAAAATTACAACGGTCCCCAATTCTGGAAATACATGGAAACTCTTCGCACGTATCTCAAAGAGTTTACCCACGATGCGAAAGTTCCTTACTACATCAACGGCGCGGACATGCGTGTCAATCCGGCCGCAAACTATTCGAGCAGTAAACCCATCTGGAACACCGGCCAGGATTACCAGATGACGGGAGAGGGCGGGTATTCCTCGATCTACGAAGCGGCGAAAAACAAGTTTCTGACCGAAATTGTGAAGACCGAGCCGCTCAGTCCTCCAGGAATCATCGAGTTTCAGGCGGGCTGGTTCATCGATGAAAAGAATACGTACGCGCGCGCCACGAGTCCCACGAATACGCTCATGGCAAGCCGAGTGATGTTTCAGAATGGCATGAAGGTGTTGAACTACTATCCGCTGAACGACACGTTGTATCCGGCCGGATATGAATGTCAGTGGGCCAACTGGTTCTACGGCTGGGAGACCGCGGTTAATTTCGCCGGCGAAGAGACGGGCCGGGCCCGTTTCGTGCGGCGGAACGGGCGTCTGATGGCGGGAATGGGATCGCTACTTGGCGCAACCCATTTGCTACCAGATGCGGCCGTGGTCCACCCAATGGCCGCGTTTCCTCAATCTGACCTCAGCACGGATGAGACACGCTGGATTGCAAACTGGTCGGGACGCATCGTATGGTCCGGCGTGTTCGATCACTTCAACTTCGAATTGATCGACTCCGATCATTCACCGCAAGCGAACTTTCAGCGGTATCGCGTGGTTCTTCTTCCAAATCCCGCTAGTGGAGAGGAAGAGTTGGGGAAGAAACTGCCACATCTCGCTGAGTTTTCGCAAAAGGCTCAACAGTCGATTGTTGACTACATCCACGCGGGAGGCACAGTCGTCTTCTTTCCTTCTATTCCGGGAGGCGCTGAATTCGCCAAGTTACTCGCTCCGCTCGGCGTCCCCCAGACCGTGACCGGCAATTCCAACATCAGTTTCGCCGGCGGCGCTAAAGGAATGATCATCGGGTCGAGAACGATCCTTCCATCCCCCACGTCCTCTGTTAGCACTTTTGCGAAGGATGCGAATGGAGGAGTTGTCGGAGCGCGATTCCCTTCTGGCAAGGGTCACGTCATCTTCTTCGGGGGCGATATTTCGCGCTGGTCGGCTCCGCCCGGAACGGTGCTGAGTTTTGAAGAAGGCGGTTCGACTTCAGACACCAAAGATTACCCCGAGGATGTACAACGTGGCGGACGGGCCACGCTCGTTGCCCTAATGAAGGAAGCGGGCGTGGAACAGAAGACGTACCCCGACATGAAGGCTTCCGGAGCGCGAAATCCAGGAATTTATACGACCGAGCTCATCGCTGATGCCGGCAGCTTGCCTTTTGAGAATCGCGTTTCGGGCAACAAGGGTTTCGGGTTTGCAGGGATCACGAATTTCAGCGCTGTGCAAGCATATTCAGCCGACATCGTTGTGACAGATCCTCGCGCTTCCAATCTAAACTCCAATTCGGGTCGTTATCTAAGGCTTCCTAATGTACATCTCGCACCTCGCGAGTCGCTGCTGCTTCCGATCCGACTGCCCCTCGACCACCCAAACCTCGCACTCGGCCCAGGACTCGAGAGTGACGAGCTCCTATACGCAACCGCGGAAGTCTCCCGAATTGGGTTCAAAAAAGGAATTCTTCATTTCGAGATCACAGCACCTGGCGACGGCGAACTTGCCTTGCGTTTGAAGCGGAGGCCTACGTCAGCAATCCTTGATGGAAAATCCGCGGAGATACGCCGAGATGAAAAGACAGGTGCGTTCGTAATCACTTTTAGCAAGGGCAACGCGCCTCACTTTCTTCGGCAACTCGACGTTACCTACAACGCCAATGCCCCTTTCGTCGAGTTAGACGACAAAGCTCCGTGGATCGCGGGCACTGATCATCCATTGAATTTGAAGGCTACGAATACGACCAACACGCCGTTAGCCGTTAGTGTTGACTCCGACAAAGCTGGAATCATTTTACCCCATACCGCAAGAAGTCTGCTAACACATGTGAGAATCTCGCAGCGATTGCCAAACGGGGCACCGTTAAATCTGCAGATCAAAATCAAGGAGAACAAGCCTCGCGGTCGTAGATGGGTTCAAACTCATACAGTCACGGTTCACGATGCTTTCGAGTATTCGGTGTCGTCTCCGGCGGGCGTCACATTCCCACTGCGTGAGGACCAGTCTTTTGCTCTGGTACATCCCTTGTTGATGTCGCTGAACCTTCCTGGCGAGGCTATCGTTCGCGTCAAACTCAAGAATTGGCTTGACCATCAGCAAACGGTATCTGTCGCGACAGAGCAATCGGATCTGGAACTCACGCCAGCGTCAGCGTCAGTGAAGTTGGCAGCCGGTGCGGAACAAACTGTCGAGATACACGCGAAACCGACGAAGAGCTCGAGACTTTATCACCTCTCTGTGAGATTGCACGGAGAAGGGCTCGAAGTGGTTGAGCGATCGTTCATTGCAGTTGTCGCGCCCCATGACTCACTCGCCTATGCATTCGATTTCGATCGTGACGGATTCGACGATGTCATTCTCGAAAATCAGCAGGTACGGTTGTTTATCAGCCCCAAAGCCGGAGGGCGCAGTTTCGGCTTTGTCTTGAAGAGCACGAATCATAATTCGTTCGATTCTATTGGGGGACTGCATGACACGTTCGCAACGCGATTCGAGCCGGACGACTTGAAGGGCCTACCTGACTGGACGCGAGCTAACTGGCTCGGACTCTACAATCGACCATATGTGTATCGAATATCAAAGGTAAGTGGCCATCATGTGGAAGTCCAGCTCGCCTACGAGGCGCCCGATATTTATCCAAAAGGGGTGAAGCTCACCCGAACGATGAGCTTGGACGGAGACCAGAACGTAGTAGTCGCTGACTACAAGCTAACTCCGTTGGGGATCGACAAGCCTCAAGCGTTTATCCTTGAGAACTCAGTTCCCTTTCGAAGCTTCGACCAGCCGACCTACAGCCAATGGTTCTCTAGCGACCAGCAAGAGCGGGAATTTGTTGAGAATCCGAAACCAATAGCTCTGCCCGAGACCAAATACTTTGCAACCCGCGACAAGCACACGGGAGAAACATTTGCAATCATGCCTGTAACTCCAGTCAAATCGCTCGAATTGACCACGGGAAAAAATGCAGCGAGTCTTCGAATCACCTACCCCGACTTTGATCGCGGGGGAAAAGCGTACGCATATCGCGTAGCTTTTTATCTCGGGAACGGGGGGGTTGACGACGTAGACAAGGCGTTCAAGTCAGTTGAGATGTCGCCTTTTGGTCAAGTGCGGATTGACGAAACCGCGCGCACGACGGCACCATAGAGTCAAGGAGCTTGCGTGCAAGTCGAAAGACCGACTAGAGCTGCCTCATTGTTGACGTTTTGGGCTGCGGTGCTGGGAACTTTCTCCCTATTTTTCATACCCGCTTTCATTATTCGTCCTTTCAAGTATCAGGCGCCATTCGCGCTATCGATGGCGATGGCGTTGAAGCGTTACGCACCCGTGCTGACTCTCATCCTGGCTGTTGTCGCACTGTGTGTCGCGCTCGTCCTCTGGAAACGGTCCTCGATCTTGCTACGCGTCTTCATGGTGATTGGGTTAGTGCTTGCCTGCGGGTCGGCCACCATGTCGCGCATGAACTATTTCGAGTGGATGTTTCATCCAATCGTTTCCCCAGGGTTCACCTCGTCGAGCAGCGCAAAATTGGATGCGGCAGAGATGGTCATGGCAGTTCGTTTCGGCAACGACGCGCGCGCTTATCCAATTGTGCAGATGGCCTACCACCACGTATTCAATGACGAGGTCGGCGGTACGCCTATCGTCGTCACGTATTGAACGCTCTGTCACACCGGTCTGGTGTGGAAAAGCACGGTGAACGGAAGAGTGCTGCATTTTTATCTTGCAGGCATCAACAACCAGAATTTTCTGATGCGCGACCGGGAAACCGGTACTTGGTGGCAACAAGTCTCGGGGAAAGCGCTGCTGGGTCCGCTGAAGGGCGCAACGCTGGAGCGCGTTGTTAGTGATGAAATCACGTTTGATACGTGGAGGACTGAGTTTCCGGCTGGCCAGGTTCTTGCCCCGGTCGAGAAGTACTCATCCAAGTATGAAAAAGATTGGGAAACGAGCGTCGGGAAGCTTCCCGTCGTTGTGAGTTTCCCTGGACAGGGGCTGTCCGATCGGGATGTCGTAATTGGAATTTCAGTGGGCGGACAGTCTCGCGCCTATCCGATCGGAACATTGCAGAAAGCATCTCCGGTTCACGATCAAGTCGGTGGCATCCCGATTCTGCTCGTTGTCGGGCCCGACGGAAAATCCATTAGGACTTTCGTGAGTCGCATCGAGGGGGTGGATCTGGAATTATTCAAGAATAGCGAATCAAATGCGTGGTCTTTGATGGACTCAACTGGAAGTGAGTGGAACTTTCAGGGTTGCGCCGCGAGCGGGCCGCACACAGGAAAATGCCTGGAGCAGATCGTGTTCCTGAAGGACTACTGGTTCGATTGGAGAAACTACAATCCGTCGACGACGGTGTACCGGCACTAAGGAGAAGTGCTCGACGTATCGTTGCGGGTAAGGAACTCGATTTTCGCCTCTACTTCTGTTGGAACCCCGTTACACATAGCTGGGCGGTACCGCCAGCGTTGTACTGCCTGCAGGATGGTCTGATCCTCGCTGGCGCCAGCACTCTCAAGTATGAACGGGCTGTGAACGCGCCCGTCCGTCCCGACGATGAAGCTCACGGTAATCCGCGATCTGGCATCGGCGGCGTCCATGAGTGGATCCGGCGTGGCGAGTGCCTCTGGCGGGCGATCCGCCTCACAACGCGCTCTCGATGAGGTGTGCGTCACCGAAGAAAACTGCAATTGGTTTTGCCATGGCGAGTGCCACAGCTGTGTATCCCGAGGTAAAACCGAAAAACGCGTTCCGTTCGCGCCGGCCTTGGCAGGCAAAGATGCAAACAGTTGAGGACACGCAAACGACACGGCAGCAATCACAGCGGCCAGCTGCACTTTGCGACGAGTGGTCATTCGGTCACCAGTTACGAAATGCGATTGCGAGCTAGTAAGGTGCAATTCTCCGTCCAGCCCGATAGACATGCATAATACTGAAAAACAGCCGTTTACGCGACATTAGGCGGCATTATTTTCCCCCACACATGTGCAAGTGATTGCACTTGCATTCCGGGAATAGTGCATTCGGCATGGCGGGGCCGCTTTTAGCTGTGATTTCCGAACTCCCCGATGTGTTCTCCGTCACACCAATCTATGAGGTGTTTCATCGAAAATTTAAGTCAGGTTCATCGAGTTGAGTCAGTTTCGCAGGGAGGATGCCGTGTTCGAACAAGAGATTGAAATGGAGAAAAAGCAGTCTTCCGTCGTCCCGTTGCTCATGATTATTGGCCTGATTGTGAGCATCGTGGGAGTGGCGTTCTATTACCTGCTGGAAAACAGGAAAGTGCTCACTGTTCAGGAAGCGACCCCGATTGTGCTGGCTTCCCTCGATGCGCAGGGGCCGGCAACCTTGCATTTTCGCACCGGAATCATCAAAGCAAGCGTGGATGAAAAACCTCATGACCCGCACTACCGGCTTTTGGAGAAAGCCGGCTTCATCAAGATTGGGAAGGACGCTGATTGGAAAACTCCAGTTTCCCTTACTTCCAAGGGAGAACGATTTCTCTCTGATCTTTCTGGTGTACAGAAGTCTAAAGACGACAAGGACAAGACTGAGATTTACGCCATTCCCGTTGCGCAACGAAAACTCGTCGCAGTGACGCAGATCGTCATGCAAAGCCCCAGCCGGGCGCAAGTCGAATTCACATGGAAATGGGATCCCAACAAGTTGGGTGAGATGCTCGACGCATCAGGACCAATGGTCAAGAGCTTCAATACTTGGGATCGCGCCACCCTAATTCAAAAGTACGGTGCCAACTTTTATGGCGAGGGTCCGACTAAGGTCGTCGTGGCTATGACGAAAACGAACAAAGGCTGGCAAGTATCAGTGGAGTAGCGTATTTAAGGAATCATTGAAGGCGGGAATACGAAGTTCCCGCCTTCAATATGCAGTTCAATTCAAGCCGTTTTGGAGCGCTTTCACCGCTTGGAAGGGTAGCCTCTGCGAAGTGAAGTAGATACTCGAGGCCTCTTTCGCAAGGCTAATGTTGTCCACCACAATTCCACTCGTACCTCCGGCTTCAGTGAGAGAGTCACTTGCGCCGGTCCCGGTCCGAGACATCACACAGCCGCTTGAATTCGCGCCGTTGCAATCAAACGAAACTCCCCAAAAGAAGTAGTCTGTCCCGCCTGAGAGATGCGGGTTGAAGAACTCCGTTATCGGAGAGCATCGGGCGCGAGTGCTGTTGCGAATCTGAAACTGTGACACGGGCGCAGTGTTTACGACTCTTCCTGTAAAGTTGAGCGTATATAGCCACGGTGTAACATCTGCCGGCCCGGTGCCACACACGAGCATTTGTCCTGAGTCAGGTGACGTGAAATAGGAATCGCTGAAGGCACCGTCGTATAGGTTCACAACGGTTCCCCCGGAACTGCCCTGCCCGATCCGCACCCGCGCCAATTGCGCCAGACTCGTGGTGTCGGCCTCGACCAACACGGCACTAGTGCCGTCATTCGACGAGGTGGCGAAGACCGTTCCGTTAAACGGATCGACGAGAGGAGTGTCGATGATGTTCGCATTAATTTGCTGAGGTGTGCTCACATCGAGCCGGTTGAGCGCCTGGGTGACGACGTTGTATTGATATAGACCGCCACTCGCATCGCCAACGAAAATGTTATTCGTAAGACGATCGAATACTGGCGAAGTAAGGCGTCGATTGTTTTTGATCAAAACCGGCCACGGTGCTCCCGCCAGTGTTGGCGTTCCTTTGAAGACGCCCGTGAACTTGTACACCCTCCCGTTGTCGGCGCCGACGTATGCCGTATCGTTTGCATAGTCGATCCACGGAGACGACCTAGTGTTATTCGCAGCAGCATATGTAATGCTGCTTAACGTCGCAGTATTGCCTGTGCCAGGCTTTGCCGAGACCGTGGGCGAAGTGCCATTGCCGGCACCTTTTGCCCATTTGAGAACGTGAAAGATCGAACTTGTCGTCGTGCTCTCCACGAACGCGATTTTCGTACCGTCTTGTGACAACGAAGGCGATGTCAAAACCCTGCCGCCAGTAGCTGTGGTTACGTTGTAGGAAAACATCACGCTCGGGGCGGTTCCGCAGAGCCCGAGGGGTCCCGCGTACAAATTGTTAAACGCGATCATGTTTCCCTGACCGCCGGTGACACCAGCGAGAAGGATTCCGAAAACGACAAAATCGTTAGCACAATCTGGCGGCGCCGCGATGTCAAAACTGTATTTCGCTGGAAACATTCCGGTCGCGACGCGGGCACTCGTACCTAGCGGTACGCTCCAGTCACGCTGTTGCTCAGCGGCAGGAGCCAAGTCTGTTCTGGCATTCGACACGGCTAAAGTGCCGCTCCAATTTCGTGCTCGTACTTGCTGCAAAAATGCGTGATTAAAGCGGGGTTCCTTAGCCGCGAGCTCAGGATGTTGCTTCGCAACGTCACCGTGAACCACCAAGCGGTAGTGTGACCAATCCTGAGGTACGCCTATTCGCTCGCGTACACGAGGGACCTGAGCATTTACACCGGAAAGAACTGCGCCACAAATGACTACCGAGCAAACCCTGCGAATGGCTGTTACAGAAATCACTCTCACTTCGGCCTCCAAGAGTGCACGAGCAAACCCGTCGGTATTCTAGCCACAGTCCTCAAGAATTGCGAAGCATATTACTTAGTGGACAGCCCGGAATGGGCCGCTGGACGGGGAGATCGGACTAACCAAGCGCTAAGTCCAACCGTATCAAGCGATAATCCATATCCTACCATCTAACTCTTTACCGCTAGTGGATCTCGAAGGTCAGGCTTGACCAATAACTTTCCCAATCGGCAACCCTAGGCTCTTCGCACCGCTCCATTCGAACGGTATGAAAACGCCATTTTCCTGGGGACGGCAGCGACGCAACAATACGACCCGATTTATCGGTTCTCCCAAGGACGGTCGTTTTTCCGGAGCCTGCTCCTGTGCCGGCCCACGCTGCTTCCACCTGAAGATCTAACGCCGGCCTGCCCCGAAAAAGCACTTGCAATGAAACCGCACTTCCAGGCTTCAAATTTTCCGGGCTTTTTTCCGGGACAATCTCAAATTCCAACCCAACCGGTTGCGTATGAAAATTGTCGCTCGCACTGAGACTGTCACTTTCGCTGCTGCTGATAAGCGATTTTGCATATTTGCGATAGCGCTCACGTCCCAAAGCCGTCTCCTGCCTGTGATCATGCCGCCACTGAATCACATGAGACAGCCCCTCTTCCTTTAGATAGGCTTCGAACTCTGCTGCCTGGAGCTCGAAAGCATGTGGGGACGTTCGCGCGGTAATAATCGAACTACTCGACCACGGAAGCGTGACCTTCCCTTGCACGACCTTTCCAGCTGTTTCTAGATGTTCAACTTCGACCGAACCTGTCGCGGAAACCACTCTCATGTCTTTCACGCGATCCAACACAGGGCTGACTTCACTCTCAGGGAAGGAATCTCCATTGTGCAATGAAACGACAAACACATGGCCCTTTGCCACCGTGAAAGCGTCGGGCATTAAATAAAGGTCGTGCGCGAAAAGCAGCGAACAGCTTGCCAACAGAATCGCGGCACTTGCAATCCACCGTCTGTTCATAAACGGCCTCGGGCTGTTGTTGAGAGGACGAGTTTGCCATGCTTCACTCCTCGCATACTCAGCATCTGGTCGGCCAGATGTTTCAGGTCTCCGCTGCGGCCTTTCATGATCACAACTTCAAGGCAATTGTCTTCGTCCAAGTGCACGTGTGTCGCCGCAAGCACCTTCCCATGCGCGTGGTGTTGGATGCCTGTCAATTTGTTGGACAAGTTTGGACGATGGTGGTCATAGACCATTGACAGTGTGGCAACGACCTGTTCGTTCGAGGTCACGGCTGCTGACACGAGACTGTCTCGAATCAAATCCCTTAGAGCTTCCGACCGGTTTTTGTAGCCCTTTTTCACAATCTCCTTGTCGAATTGCTCAAGCAGATTGCCTTCGATTGAAACACCGGTTCTGACGAGATCGGGCATCTGGAACCCCCCATTCGCATTCAACGGCCATAACCTTGCGCACTGATATTCGTTGGGCCTATTCTTGGCGGTAAGGTAACACGTACCTGAAATTCGTGTTACCGAATTTCGGCGATTACAACTCACCATGCATATACCGGACGGATATCTCAGCCCTTCGACATGCGCGGTATTGTACGGTCTGGCTGCAACGGGCTGGTATGCAGCCCTGAAGCGAATCAAGCGCGCATTCTCCATGCGCACTATCCCGTTGATTGCGGTCTTCGCGAGTTTTTCGTTTCTTGTGATGATGTTCAATCTTCCTCTGCCGGGTGGAACAACCGGCCACGCCGTGGGAGTAACCATTGCAGCGGTCGTGCTTGGACCATGGGGATCAATCTTGGCCGTGTCGATAGCTCTCGCGATTCAGGCCTTGCTGTTCGGAGACGGCGGTATTACCACCTTTGGCGCCAACGCGTTCAACATGGCCGTCGTGGGATCGTTTGTTGCCTACGGCACGTATCGTCTTATATCCGGTAGCAGTGAGGTGATTTCTCGTCAAAGGGTTATTGCTGCTGCAATTGCCGGATACGCATGTGTAAACGCCGCGGCCCTGATCACCGCAGTGGAGTTCGGAATTCAGCCAGCGCTCTTTCATGATCAACAAGGCACTCCACTTTATGCGCCGTACCCACTCCATATTGCAATTCCCGCAATGATGATTGGACATCTGACAATCGCGGGATTAGCAGAGGGCACGATTTCCGCTGGTATTGTGTCTTATCTCCAGCATGCCGATGTGGCGCTGCTTCGGGGACCGCAAACTCCTTCCCATTTTGAGGAGCGCGCGACTGTCGCGTTCACAAACCCCACGCGCTATTGGCTGGTAATTGTCTTGTTGTTAACGCTGACGCCGCTCGGTATTTTGGCGGCTGGAACCGCATGGGGCGAGTGGTCCACAGAAGAGATGTCCAACACATACTCTCGCGATCAAATCGCCGAAGCTTCAAAAGGGGCCCCGCTACCGGCTTCCCCTCCCGCAGGCATCCGGAAACTGTCCACTGTATGGACCGCGCCGTTTCCCGACTATGCCCCTCGATTCATTAAGAGCCAGTCATTCGGTTACTTGATGTCTGCAATGTTCGGCGTTGGGGTATTGGCTGGCCTAACGCTCATTTCCAAATCGATTGTTCTGCGACGGAGGCCCCAGGGGCGGCGACCGTGACGCAACTCTCCTTTGTTGCATCTACTATTCGAGGATTTACTGCTGCACTGTCTCGCGCTCTTGCGTCTGAGCAAGTGGCTGCACGCTCCGGCCTGTTACAAAACATCGATCCGCGCGTGAGCCTCATTGGATCATTGTCGCTAGCAGTCGCCGTCATCGTCAGCCGACGGCTCACCGTGATACTCGCGTTGTTCGCTCTTTCAGTCTTGATCGCATTACTCTCCGGCGTTCAAATCGGATCCGTGGCCAAGCGGGTTTGGTTGGTCGTGTTTGCCTTCACGGGCTTGATCGCAGTACCCGCTCTTTTCGTGACGCCCGGAGAAACGCTATTCACTTTCTCATGGGCTCCCCTAAGCATTTCCAAGCCAGGTCTAAGGACCGCTGCGTTCCTCTTGCTACGCGCAGAGACTGCAGTCACGATGATGACGGTGCTTGTCTTATGCACGTCGTGGAACCGACTCCTAAAGGCGCTGCGCATGCTTCGCGTCCCTGCGGAGATCGTCACAATGTTGACGATGACCCACCGCTATCTCTTTCTTTTGATTGAAACCGCGGAACAGATGTTCGAGGCACGACAAAGCAGGACTGTCGGGCACCTGAGCGGTCACGAGCACAGAAAACTGATGTCTAGCGCCGCTGGCGTGCTTCTCAGCAAGAGTGTCAGTCTCAGCGAAGAGATTTACATGGCAATGATCTCGCGCGGATTCAGAGGCGAAATCTACTTGCTCTCAGAATCCCGTCTGCAACCGGTCGACTATCTCGCGATGGCGGGGTTTCTCGCCGCGAGTTTGTCGGCAGTTTGGCTGGGAAGGTGACGATGCCGCTTGCTTTTGACCTCCAGAATGTCAGTTTCGCGTATGAAGGAGTGAACGCCATCCGGTCCCTTTCGCTGCAAATCGAACGTGGTGACCGGATCGCATTGCTGGGGGCGAATGGATCTGGAAAGTCGACTCTTCTAAAACTGCTGGACGCACTTTGCTTTCCCGCGCGGGGACAAATAACTTTTCTCGGGGTGCCGCTTACACAAGAGCGGCTACGCAATGACTCCGCAGCGATCGAATTTCGACGAAGGGTAGGTCTGGTCTTCCAGAATCCCGATGCTCAACTTTTCAATTCCACCGTGTTGGACGAAGTGGCGTTCGGGCCACTTCAGATGGAATGGCCAAAGGAAGAAATAGTTCGACGAGTTAACGACACGCTCGAATTCATGGGGATTTCCCATTTGCGCGAGCGTTCACCCTATCGCTTATCAGGTGGGGAAAAAAAGCGAGTGGCGCTTGCGTCGGTCGTGGTGCTTGATCCTGACGTTCTTCTTCTGGACGAACCGACTGCCACTCTCGACCCAACCACTGCGAGCCAAGTTGTCGATCTGATTCATCAATGGAAAGGGACTGTCAAGACCATCGTGACGGCCACTCACCAGCTCGACATTGTGGAAGACATCGCGGATCGTGCTGTTGTATTGGAGAAGGGTACGATCATCGCCGATGCCAGCCCATCGGAGATTCTCTCGAACTCTGAATTGCTCCTGCGAGCCAACCTGACCCATGCCCATCGTCATTCACACGGCGGCGTGACACACAGTCACCCACACTCGCACCCACATGCCCACAGCCACGAGCCTGAATGATTTGCGTAGTAAGCAGAACAACGGCCGGGTTCAAGGCAGTAGCCCCTTGCTCACCACTCGAAACGTCATGTCAGCAAAATCTTTGTCCAAGGGCGCGTGTCGCAACATCAACCGCAGGTAAAGAGGGCCATATAAGAAATCGAGCACCTCGTCGGGCTTGATGCCTGGAACGATATCGCCATGCTTGATAGCTTTGCGCAACAACTGTCTTGCTTCGATACGACGAGGTTCCACCCAGAAATTGCGGAAGGCTTCGAGCATTTCCGGTTCGGACTGCCCTGCTCCAATAACGGCGGCGATGATCTGACCGAGAGGGCTGTGGAAAATCTCGGCCCATCTTTTCATTTGCTGGTGAATCGACTCCAGCACTGTCGCTCCGCGGGGAAATCGCAGTTCCTCTTCAACTGTAGAAACGAAAGCCGCGATCACTAACTCCGCTTTATTCGACCACCAGCGATAGACGGTGGCCTTACCTACTCCAGCCCGACTCGCAACTGCTTCGATTGACAAGTCATTGAAACCATTCTTCTCCAGCAACTCGAGTGTGCTTTTGATGACAGCTCGACGGGCCTTTTCGCTTCTGGGCCGGCCGGGACCGCGACGTCCCTTATTCGTTGATGTGTCAGGCATTTAGGCTCCGGGACCAGAAATTAAATCCGATACGCTGCGTCTCGCATCTATCTTCTAATATACCGGTGCTGCTAGCCGTTCAGTGGGACCTTGTTTTCAGCCGTGTTTCCCATAGGAAATTGAGGGAATCATAGATGTGGATCGTAGCTTTAGCGCTTCGCAGGCCATACACCTTCATCGTAATGGCTTTGCTGATCTTGATTTTGACCCCGGTCGTTGTTCTTCGCACGCCAACCGACATTTTCCCTGAAATAAACATCCCCGTCATTAGCATTGTCTGGAACTACCAGGGCCTTCCTCCGAAGGAAATGTCCGATCGTATTACCTCGACAACCGAGCGTGCTCTCACGACTCTAGTGAACGATATCGAACATATCGAGTCGCAATCGTTGAGCGGAGTAGCTGTCGTAAAGATTTACTTTCGGCCTAGCGCAAACATTCAGACTGCGCTGGCTCAAGTGACTGCTGTATCCCAAACATTCATCCGCTTCCTTCCGCCGGGAAGCACTCCGCCGCTCATTATTCAGTACTCCGCTTCTAGCGTGCCGATCCTCCAGGTCGGTCTCAGCAGCAAGACGCTTCCAGAGCAGCAATTAAACGACCTCGCGCTGAACTTCGTTCGAACACAATTGATCACCGTTGAGGGCGCCGCGGTGCCATTCCCGTATGGTGGGAAAACTCGGTTGGTGTCCGTTGATCTTGATACGTCCGCGCTCCAGGCCAAACATCTCACTCCCGTTGATGTGGTCAACGCCATTTCTGCGCAGAATCTGATTGTTCCTTCCGGCACAGCCAAGCTTGGCACCTTGGAACACCAAGTCGAGCTGAACTCAAGCCCACAAACTATTGGGGAATTGAATGACCTCCCGATCCGCACCGTTAACGGGGCCACCATCTACGTCCATGATGTAGCACATGTGCGTGACGGTTATTCGCCGCAAACAAACGTCGTACGCCAGGATGGGGTTCGAGGGACGCTGCTGAGCGTGCTAAAAAACGGCGGCGCGTCCACGATCGACATCGTTAAAAACATCAGAGCCCTGTTGCCCCAAGTGGCGCAAACACTGCCGCAAGATTTAAAACTCAATACGCTCTTTGATCAATCCCTCTTCGTGCGGGCTGCAATACAGGGAGTGCTCAAAGAAGCGTTGACTGCCGCGTGTCTGACCGCCGCCATGATTCTGCTTTTCCTCGGAAACTGGCGAAGCACATTAATTATTGCGATTTCGATTCCACTCTCGATCCTGACATCCGTCATCGCCCTTAGTGCCTTGGGCGAAACGTTCAACATCATGACGCTCGGAGGACTTGCCCTTGCTGTTGGGGTGCTGGTTGACGACGCGACGGTAGAAATCGAGAACATCGAACGCAACTTGGCAATGAAAAAGGAGCTTAAGCAGGCGATTCTCGATGGCGCTCAACAGATTGCTGTTCCTGCTTTTGTTTCCACGCTCGCGATTTGCATTGTGTTCGTGCCGATGTTCTTTCTAACCGGAGTGGCGCGCTACCTCTTCGTACCGATGGCCGAGGCGGTGGTCTTCGCCATGTTGGCTTCTTATCTGCTTTCGCGAACGATCGTTCCAACGCTCGTGATGTATCTGCTAAAGGGACACGAGGAGCGGGCCAACGCTCCAAAGAACCTGTTCGGGCGTCTTCAAGCGAAATTTGAGGAAAAGTTTGAGCGGTTTCGCGACTCGTATCGTGACCTGCTCGGATCGATCATGCTTCATCGACGCTTGTTCGTGACGGCATTTCTCGCTTTCTGTCTCTTATCGGGCGGTTTGGCATTCTTCCTGGGTCGCGACTTCTTTCCCACCGTGGATGCGGGTCAATTTCGGCTTCATGTTCGCGGACGCGCGGGATTGAGGATTGAGGAGACGGCGCGTTTGGTTGATCAAGTGGAGCAGGAAATCCGTCTCAACGTTCCCAAAGAAGATATTTCTACTGTTCTCGACAACATTGGTTTGCCCTACAGCGGCATCAATCTGTCGTACAGCAATGCCGGAACCATTGGCACGTCTGATGCGGAGATATTGGTCTCATTGAACGAGGGTCATCAACCGACCGAGGAATACGTACACCGCCTGCGGGAAGAACTACCCAAAAAGTTTCCCGGTGTGGAATTTTTCTTTCAGCCAGCTGACATCGTGAGCCAGATTTTAAATTTCGGACACCCCGCTCCAATCGACATCCAGTTAATCGGCCAGGATTATCCGCACAATTACGTCATTGCGCAGCAAATTGCGAATCGTTTGCGGCACGTCCCAGGCGCGGTTGACGTTCACGTGCAACAGCTGATGAGCAATCCTACGCTGCACCTGGATGTGGACCGGGTTCGGGCGCAGCAAGTCGGCCTAACGCAGCGCGATATAGCGCAGAACCTGCTGGTATCGCTCAGCTCCAGTTTCCAGACGACGCCCACATTCTGGGTAAATCCCAAGAATGGAGTCAGCTACAACCTGTCGGTGATGTCCCCGCAGTACAAAGTGGATTCGCTTCAGGCCCTGATGAATACACCGATCAACAGCGCTTCTGGAAGCAGTCCTCAGGTTCTCGCCAATCTGGTTACGGCAACACCCGTGACGGGCCCTGCCGTCGTGAGTCATTACAACGTGGCACCTGTTGTCGACGTTTATGCCAGCGTGGACGGGCGCGATTTGGGCGGCGTTGCCGATGATACCTCCGAAATCTTGAAGACGTACGAAAAGAAATTGCCGCGCGGCACTCAACTACATCTGCGTGGTCAGGTTGAAACTATGAGCTCATCGTACTCGGGTCTGATCATTGGTCTCCTGATGTCGATTGTGCTTGTGTACTTGTTAATCGTCGTCAATTTTCAGTCGTGGCTCGATCCGTTCATCATCATTACAGCGTTGCCAGGCGCTCTTGCTGGAATTTTGTGGATTCTCTTCCTGACGCACACGACGTTAAGTGTTCCCGCGCTGACGGGCGCCGTCATGTGCATGGGCGTTGCAACCGCAAACAGTATCCTGCTGATTTCGTTTGCTCGTGAGCGATTGTCCGAAGGCGGCGACGCCATTCAAGCCGCGATGGAGGCGGGTTATACGCGCATGCGACCGGTCATTATGACGGCTCTTGCCATGATTATCGGCATGGTTCCGATGGCTCTTGGCTTCGGGGAAGGCGGGGAACAGAACGCTCCCCTCGGCCGCGCAGTAATTGGCGGGTTGAGCTTGGCGACGGTCGCCACCTTATTTTTTGTCCCCGTCGTATTCAGCATTGTTCACGGCCGTCGTCGACAAACTGTTCAGCAGGCGACGGAGAAATCTTAAGTAGTGAGGCAAGATTATGAGTGATCAACCAATCGACAAGGCTTCATCCGAACATTCATCGCGGTCTCAGAAAGGTATTGGCAAAGCGGGTCGAATCGCCGGCGTGGCACTGATGTTGTTGCTCGTGACTGCTGCGGCAATCGGCTTCGCCATCCGTTTAGGCGAACGACGTGCGCTCGGAAAAGAGACTGAGTCATTGGCTGTGCCAAACGTGATTGTCATTCAGCCGAAGGCGGCTCCTCCACAGGAAGAGATCGTGCTTCCCTCGTCTCTTGAGGCGTTCACAGAATCTCCCATCTACGCACGGACGAACGGTTACCTAGCACATTGGTACAAAGACATAGGCAGCAAGGTTCAGAAAGGAACGTTGCTTGCAGATATCGAAACCCCAGAAATAGATCAGGAGCTGATGCAGGCGCGTGCGGCTCGCGATCAGGCAGAAGCACAGCTTCGACTGGCCAAGACCTCCGCTGATCGTTGGGAGACTCTGCGGAAAATGGATGCAGTCGCCCAGCAGGAAACCGATGAGAGATCCAGCGGCTACACGCAGGGACAAGCTGCACTTGCGTCGGCCACTGCAAATGTTCGCCGACTCGAACAGCTTGAGTCGTTCAAGCACGTGTACGCACCATTCGCCGGAACCATTACCAAGCGCAACACTGATATCGGAGCCCTGATCAATGCCGGTAATAGTGGAATGAATCAGGAGCTATTCGTCGTTGCTCTCGTCAACCCAATCAGAGTCTACGTCGACGTGCCGGAAATCTACGCTCCTTCCGTTCGCCGTGGAGTGAACGCGAGTATCGAATTGCCTTCGTTACCCGGTCAACGTTTCACGGGAAGTGTGGCGCGGACGGCCGATGCAATCGATCCCGGCACGCGCACTTTGCGAACGGAAATTGACGTTCCGAACGCGGACGGAAAGCTTCTACCGGGATCCTATGCTCAGGTGCATTTTGGGGTTCACGTCGCCACCACTCGATTATCCGTTCCCGTTAACGCGCTCTTGTTTCGCTCTGAAGGTCCAAGAGCGGCGGTTGTTGGCTCCGACGGCAAAGTTCACTTGAAACCGGTCGTTATCGGCCGGGACTACGGAACGGATGTAGAGATTCTCGGGGGGCTCGAAACAAGCGAGTCCATCGTTCTGAATCCGAGCGATTCCCTTGAAGAGGGTCAACCCGTTCACGCCACGAAAGAGTCGGGCCAGTCATGAGATGTAACGCAATAGCGTCTCTAATCCTCGCGCTCGTCAGCGTAGCTGCATTTGGAGAGGGGCCAAAATACAAGAAGCCCGACGTGGCTGTCCCGCAGAACTGGCAGTCCCCAGTTCCATGGAGAGAGGCGGCTCCCTCGGACTCGATTCCCAAAAATGCGTGGTGGAAACTCTTTGGCGACCGCGAACTCGACCAGTATGAAGAGCAAGCGATAACAAACAATCAGACGCTGCAGGCGGCGATCGCAAGGCTGGCACAAGCGAGGTCTTTCGCTCGCGTAACGGCTTCCGGTTTATATCCGGAATTGGATGTTGGCGTATCAGCTCAAAGACAGCGTCTATCGGCAACGCGTCCGCTCAACGGCGCGGCGATCGCTCCTACGACGGTAACCCAAAACGTATTCACGATCCCTTTCACGTTGAATTACGAAATTGATTTATTCGGTCGGGTGCGCAAGAGCCTCGAATCAGCAAACGCCGCACTTCAAGCATCGGCAGCTGATCTTGAAAATGTTCGTCTTCTCATTACGTCAGAGCTGGCGGCTGACTATTTCCAGCTACGCGAACTAGATGCGGAAATCGCTGTCGTACAGCGGGCCATTGCCTTTGAGCAACAGGGACTGAGTCTCGTTGACAAACGCCATCAGGGTGGAGCTGTGTCAGGGCTTGACGTGGCGCAGCAGCAGACAGTGCTGGATTCCTCTTTCACACAGCTTGCTTTGCTTCAGCAGCAACGAGCACAGTTTCAGCATGCCGTCGCCACACTCCAAGGCATTCCGGCGTCGCAATTCACAGCGCCCGTGCGCCCTTTGGACGCTGTTCCCCCTGCCTTGCCTCTTGGGCTACCGTCTGAGCTTTTGCAACGACGTCCGGACATTTCAACTGCCGAACGACAGGTTGCATCTGCGAACGCGCTGATAGGCGTAGCGAAATCTGCTTTCTATCCGAGCATCACGCTCAGCGCCAGCGCTGGAACTCAGAGCACTGACATCACGCAACTTCTGAATGGACCGAGCGGTATTTGGTCGCTGGGGTTGGCCGCATTAGAGCCTCTGATAGCGGGCGGCCGACACCGCGCCCAATTGGAGCGCGCGCGCGCGGCATACGACGAAAATGTCGCCAACTATCGTGAAGCCACGTTGGTGGCGTTTCAACAGGTGGAAGACGCTCTATCCGGACTGAATGCACTCGCGAGCGCATCGTCGTCGCAAGAGCGAGCCGTGGAAGACGCTGGGCGCTCATTGACGCTCGCGAACGCGAGGTATACGGGCGGGCTCGTGACTTATCTCGACGTCATTACGGCGCAGGAACAGGTCTTAAACAACGAACGCTTGGCTGCGCAAATTCAAGGTCAGCGCCTGGTGACGTCAGTTCTACTTGTGAAAGCGTTGGGCGGCGGTTGGGATGCGTCGAGCCTTTCAGCGATCGGCGTAAAACCAAGTTTGAAGCAGGCAGTCCAGCAGTAGCAGCTTTTTGTCGGTTGGCTTGGATCCCCCAACTTATTTCAGAACGGATGTCTTCGTCGTTGGACCCTGCAGGAATTGAATCAAGTATCGCGGAGTCAGAGGCTCGCCCGTGCCGCTGCGCATCAAGCCATCAAGACTCTGTTCGGCGCCTCGAGAGTAGAAGCTGGTTTTCAGGTATTGGCCTGCCTTCTTTCCCCAATTTCGCCCGAATTTTCGATCGGTTTCATGCTGAATCTGCTGCGCCACCATCTCGCCCACCACGTAACTTTGCAGATAAATGGGGTCGGAACCGTACATCGGGTTGAACGCCCATACCGGGACATCATGCATCTCAACTCCGAGGTACTTGGCGTGAATGCGATTGTAGAGCAAGGAAGGATCTTGGTCGGGATCGGCGTACACCTCGAACTCTGAAAGCGAGTCCGCCATTGTATTTCTCAAACTGAAGAGCATCTTCAACCGATGCGTAGATTCCACAATCCGCGCTTGCTCCGAACTGAGCGCGAACAGTTTTGTATTCACCTCAGGCCGATACAGCATCAACGCAATTACCTGGGCCATGCCTTCATCGGCTGGCTCGGTATAGCTGTTGCGCAGCAGAAATGAGGGTTCATTCATTAGCTGATAGTGCAGCGCGTGCCCAGTCGCATGCAGCAAGCGGTCATAAAAGTAAATTCCTGAATAGCGGTTAGCCAGGACCTTCACTTCTTTTCCATAAAGTATCGGGTACGCTGCACCGCCAAAGCTGAGGTCGGCGACGTGCATCTCCACTGGATCGAGGTTGTAGCCCAGCTTTTCTGTGAGCGTTTTCGTCTTCGTCCAACCATCGTCAGTGGCGAATTTCTGCGACTCAAACGCGTCCGTGAAGTTCGAGAAGTAGAAATCCAGGTCCCAAGGCTCGATCTTGGCAACACCAAGATCGCGACGCATGCGCTCAAGCAGTCGTTGATACTCGGATTCGGTCGCATCCCGAATCTGCTCGAACCATTCAAACAGTTGCTGCACCTCTATGCCCTTGCGCCGCAACATGAAAGTCGAGAACAGCTCGGACGAGTGCCTTCCCGCAAGCTGATTGCGCAGCTTGACCGCATCTTGAATGCGTTCGCCGTTGGCGGCCGTGATCTGGCTGGTCGCCCGCCATGCCTGTTCCCGTAACTTTCTGTCCGGATTGTGCGTCAGAATATCGATCAGTTCGGCGCGGGTCAGCTGCCGGTCGCCAACCGTGTACCGCATTGCGTTTTCTTGTTGAGTAACTTGTTCCACGACCGCAGTGAGGGCGGGGTCGTTGGTGATTCTGGTAAAGACGGCCTCATTAAGAAACAGCTTCCGCCGCATCTTCAGCATAGGATCGGTAAAGTTGGTGTGATCCAGGTCGCGGAGAAAATCTTGATCCGAGATAACGCCGCGAATTTGTTCTTGAAGGGAGCGAGAGGAGAGATTCGGCTCGCCCATGGCGATCTTGTATTCGGTGCGCCAGTAGTCGGCATACAGCGTTTCGAGTTGTTTCTCTCGCGCATCAAGTTGCGCGGCGACAACGGTGCGGCTCTCTGGCACGCTCGCTGACAGCAGCAGTAGACATACCAATACCCCGGCACCCATGCACTCGATTGGAGCACAACTCCCCTCCATAGCGCGCCCAAGAATCGTTACTGGTGGTTACGCAAGTCACTGCAATGCTGGCAAGTCTGGGGGTGCCGTGATTCCACCGGCTTGCAAGGCATGTTGTGGCTGCTCTAGAGTGTTGGCCACGAGAAAAATGCAATTTCATTTAGGAGATTTACGTTGAAACATGAGAACTGGATCTCACTCTTATTCTCCGCGATCCTGTGGTGTTCTCTGGCAACGGCTTCGGGGTGCGGCGGTTCGGACGGCGGTGTGACTTTGACGAACCTCGTCGTCGCACCAACCAGCCCGAGCATTGCAGTTGGCGGAACGGTGCAGTTCACGGCTACTGCCCATTTTTCAGATGGAACAACCGCTGACGTCACCGTCAATGCCAATTGGTCGTCGAGTCTGCCAAACGTTGGCACAATCGCGAGTCTGGGAACTCAAGTGGGTTTGGCAACTGGTGTTAGCGCAGGGACCACCACGATTACAGCACAATTCGCGCAAGGCTCCAGCACGATTTCTTCAGCCACTGACCTGACCGTAACCGCTACCGATATCAAGTTATCTCCGTTGGTCGAAGGGACGGCTACGGTGCGTTTTCCGGCCGCTTCCGGATCTGCGGGCACTAAGCTCTTGATCGATGGTCAACCCGTTGCTATTGGAACAAACGGCATTGCTACCATCGTTGAATTGCCCGCCGGGCGTCACCGTTTCGCATCGCGCGACGGTCGGCGCACTATCGTGACGACGCTACGGGGCCAGTCTAGTTACGTCATTCAAAGTAGTGGCGAAGGACTCTTGCTGACCAAAGAGTAGTTCTTAGCTCAGCTAGAACAGTAGTTCCATCGTAGAAACCAATTTCCGCGTCCAAAATCATGCCGAACAACTAAGGGCTCAGGATTTCGAAAGTGCCAGCTTTCGTTTCAGACTTTATAGTTCGGTAGGAAAGAAGAAATTGCTCGCTTTGACGGCGCTCGCCCACTTCTACGCAGCGCCTTTCACTTCCACTCCAGCCCACTTTTCGAGCAGGGTTAGCGTGGCTGCGTAGTCGAGATCCTGATGTCCGTCTTCGGTGGCCATTTCGTAGATTTCGCTGACCGCCTCGAGTCCGGGAAGGCGAACGCGCGACTCTTTCGCTGCATCGAGCGTGAGGTGAATGTCTTTCAACATCAGGCGAAGAGGAAAATTTGCGGAGAAATCTCGTTTCATGACGAACGGCGCTTTGTAGTCGACAACTCCAGATCTCACCATTGAAGCCTGCACTAGCGGAATCAATCGATCGATGTCGACGCCTAACTTCGTCGCCAGTGTGAGGGCTTCGGCGAAACCTTCGTAGATCAGGGCGATTTGCAGATTCATCGCAAGCTTGGTCGCTTGCCCCTTGCTGGTCTCGCCCATGTGAAAGACCTGCTTGCCCATCGCCTGAAACAACGGTTGGAGTTTCGAAAGCGCCGATTCGTCCGCGCCGACCATAAAGATCAAGCTGCCACCTTCGGCTGCGATCTTTGATCCGGTGACCGGCGCGTCCACGTATTGGACGCCTCGGGTTTTTACGCGTTCTGCGAATTGCTGCGTGGCAGACGGGGAAATCGTGCTCGAGTCTACGATCACCATACCTTCGCGCAACGATGACTCAGCGCCGTCGGGCCCGAACAAGATGGCCTCCACCGCCTTCGTGTCGGAGACGCACATCCACACTACTTCCACACCTTGCGCAGCCTCTGCCGGCGTTGCCGCTACCCGCGCCCCGTCCACCGTTTTTGGCGTGCGATTCCACACCGTCACTTCATGGCCGGCCTTGACCAGGTTTGCCGCCATCGGCCGCCCCATGATGCCTAACCCTAAAAACGCAACTCGCATTCGGTGTGTTTCCTCCAAGGCCGGATTAGAAACGACTCGGCAACTTGGGTCAAGGCAAACTCTCTCGTATTCCTCTAAAATATAAGGAGTTCAAAAAACTATACTTTCGATTCGTATAGTTTCGCAGCTTACTGCTTCAAGGCAGATTCGCGATTCCTGAATCGTGACGTCAGCAACCGCGTCTAAATTGTGGGAATTGTGTGACAGTTTTAGCTGCAAAAGTTAAGGATGTTTAAAGTTACTCTTCAAAACCCGTCGTTACGTAAACGAGCCCGCCAGTTCACCCGATTGGTCCGCCACTCCGTGATGACTCCTCGCACGGGTGAAACTCGTAAACCAAAACTTGTAACGAACGGCGATCTGGGCCTGACATTCATCGGGCATTCGAGTTTCTTTATCCAGATGGGCAGCCAGAACGTTCTGATTGATCCAAATTTTGCTCGTTGGCTTTTCCTGTTAAAGCGATTGCGCAAGCCTGGGGTGCAGATCCGCGATCTTCCAGCCATTGATCTGGTACTGGTCACGCACGCCCATTTCGATCACCTGCATCGTCCCTCGCTCCGTGCCATCGTGCAGCACACGCTGCGCATGGGACAAAAGGCGCCGAAGCTGGTCGTGCCACATCACGTGTTCGATCTGGTCTCTGATTTGGATTTTGAGGATATTGTCGAACTCGATTGGTGGAACAGCTATCGACATAGCGGTCTTACCATCACTCATGTTCCCTCGAGGCATTGGGGCGCGCGCGTGATCAAAGACTCTCACCGTGGCTATGGCGGGTATGTGCTGCGTACGGGAAAACAATCGCTCTATCACGCCGGCGACACCGCATACTTCGATGGATTTCGCGAAATTGGCGAGCGCCTCGCGCCCGAAGTAGCGCTGCTGCCGATTGGCGCCTACCATCCGGAAAACTTCCGCAACGTTCACACCAGCCCCGGCGACGCGACCCGAGCATTCCTCGATTTGAAATCCCGCTGGATGGTTCCAATGCATTACGGAACCTTCCGCCTCAGTCACGAACCAATGGAAGAACCGCTACAGTTGTTGGAACAAGAAGCTCGTGCGGCGGGAGTGCTGGATCGGGTTGTTGTACTCGAGGAAGGTAAAACGCGGTTTTTCAAGAGTAGTCAGTAGACGCCCAACATCCCCTTACCAAGCCAGCAGAATTCTAAGGTCACGCAGGTTGTTGCCTGTTGGGCCCGTGATGATCGCATCGCCGAGAGCGTTTGTTAGCGGGTACGCGTCGAATTTCGACAAGCTGTCACCAACACTCAAGCCGCATGCAGCCGCGCGTTCAACAGTGCTGCCGTCGACAACCGCCCCTGCCGCTTCGCTGTTTCCATCGACGCCGTCTGTACCTGCGCTCAATACCGCAATTTCTTCTCCGGCAATCTTTTGGGCGCAGGCCAGCGCGAATTGCTGATTGCGACCGCCTGTTCCGCCATTTGAGACCTTCACGGTCACTTCCCCGCCGGAAATTAGGCAAACACGGGAGACACGCCTGCGCAATGCGCGCAACCGATCAAGCAAGTAGTCGGCGGCACGTTCGTAATCCCAGTCGTCGCACGAGTTGTCGATTTCGACGGCGAAGCCGTGCGACGTTGCGGCCACTCCTGCTTCATCGACCACAACCTTGTTCGATAGTACGGGCCACCAGCGCGACTGAACGAAGGCAGGGTCGTCTGACTTTGGGGTTTCGTCGATTGCGTGTCTACGAAACAGCTCGCTTACTGATGACGGAAATGCCTCGAGCAACCCGTACTTGGCGACGACGCGCTGACAATCCTCGACGGTCGTGGAGTCAGGCATGGTCGGACCCGAGGCAAGGGCATCGGGAGTCGCATCTGGCACGTCCGACACGAGGATCGAGACTTGCCGGGCGGGATAGGCCGCTTGTGCCATGCGGCCGCCCTTGATGGCAGAGAGGTGCTTGCGAACGGCGTTGATATCTGCGATGGGGGCGCCGGAGTGAACCAGCGCACGATAGGTGGCGACTAGGTCTTCGAGCGAGATCTCGTCATCAATGGGTTTTTCTGCCATCGATGAGCCGCCGCCGCTCAACAGATAGATCACCAGCGAAGATGCGTTCTGTGCAGAAAGCGACTTGAGGATCGCTTCCGCTGCGCGCACCGATTCGATATTTGGCGTGGGGTGTCCGCCGAGAAAGTAGCGAAATCCGCGTATCTGCGTTTGAGCGACGTCAGGACAAACAACGATCCCTTCGAGATGGCTGCCGGTTCGCGCTTCGAGCGCTTGAACCATGGTGTGTCCGGCTTTGCCGATCGAGACCACAAAAACGCGATGGTAGGAATGCAGATCGTACAGATCGTCGCAAATGCGCAGCACGCCATGGTCGCACTCGACGCGACGGATAAACGCTTTGGAAATGCCGGCTTCCGCGAGCGCCTTTTGAAAAATGTCGCGCGCGCCGTCACGCATGCGCTGGAATTGCAAGTCGGGGGAGGTAGGCATCAGCGAAATTATAACGACGGTCGCAGGCGGCTGGTGACTTTGATAATTAGGGAGGTGAAACAATCGTTTTTCTCAACCATTCCTCTATCGATTCGCGCAGCTCGCGAAGGCGTCCCTCGAAGAAATGATCCGCGGAATCGATGAGGACCAGTCTCTTTGGCTCTGGAAGCGCGTCGACCATTGCCTGCAGCTTTGCTTTTGGGCCGAACTGGTCACGAGTGCCTGAGACGAATAGCTTTGGCTTTGCGCACGATTGAAGAAAAGTGAATTCGTAATTGCGATCATCAACAGGAGCGATGGGCGTGCCTAAACCGATGAGCGCCTTCACCCGGTCGTCCGGGCAAGCCACTCGCAGGCCAACGGCAGCGCCGAAGGAGAAGCCAGCGAAGATAATTGGCAGCGTATATTCTCGCTCGAGCCAGTCAAGCGCAGCGCGGACATCTTCCGCTTCCCCATTGCCATGATCGTGCAGACCCTCGCTGAGGCCCGCGCCCCGGAAATTAAACCGCAAGACCGGAAATCCAAAGCCGTTAAGCGCTTTCATTGCATGAAAGACGACCTTATTGTGAAGCGTGCCGCCAAATACCGGGTGGGGATGACAAACCAAGGCGGCATGGGTGGCTTCGGGTGTCCCGGCGTTGAGCAAAGCTTCGAGACGTCCGGCAGGGCCTTCGAGAAACAAGGATCGTATAGATGCAGTTTCGGGCGGCACGGACTTAAAGATTACACGAGAGTAGCAGCGAGTTGGTCGTCGCTCGGGAATGCGGATGTCATGCCGCGGTCGTCGTCCAACCGACCACTACTGGCGATGCGGGTTCTCCGGCTGTTAGGCTCTTTGCACCATGGACCTGTTTGCTCTCACGTGCCGTCTAGTCGATATCGAATCAATCACCCCAAATGAAGGTGCTGTTGGAGATTTCCTGTTGGACGAGTTGCGTCGCCGCGGATTCGAGGCGCGCAAGATGTCTGTGGAAGGAACCCGCGAGAACGTTGTCGCCACATCGAAGGGTTATCCGAGTCCGGTCGTCGTATTTTCCACTCATATGGACACCGTACCGCCTTTCATACCGTCGTCGGACGACGCGACTCGGATTTATGGCCGGGGTTCCTGCGACGCCAAGGGAATTATTGCGGCGCAGGTATCGGCCGCGGAGAAATTGCGCGAGGAAGGCATCCACGTCGGACTTTTGTTTCTGGTCGGCGAAGAACGCGATTCGCTGGGCGCCAAGTGCGCCAACAAAGTTCCCATCGGGTCGCGCTTTCTCGTAAATGGGGAACCCACCGAGAACAAGGTCGCCGTTGCCAGCAAAGGCGCGCTCCGCGTCGAGCTCACCGCGCGTGGCAAGATGGCGCACTCGGCCTACCCCCAACTGGGCGAGTCTGCGATCGACAAGCTGGTGGAAGCTCTGCATCGGCTGCACGCCATGGCGCTGCCGACAAATCCCGAGGTTGGACCATGCACCAAAAATGTTGGTTCGGTACAAGGTGGACGCGCGCCCAATGTGATACCGGACGTGGCAAAGGCAGAACTGTTGTATCGGCTGGTGGGACCATCGGAAGATCTGCGCAGGCAAATCGTCGAAACGGTCGGCACCCTGGCAGAGGTGCACTTCACCCTGGAAATTCCATTTGTGAAGTTGCGAACGCTGGACGCTCTACCAACCATGGTGGCGGCATTTACGACCGATGTTCCCGCCCTCACCAGCTGGGGGGAGCCGCTGCTGATCGGTCCGGGATCGATTCACGTTGCGCATACCGAAGGTGAGTTCGTTGAAAAGCAGCAACTGGTTGGTGCGGTAGAGATTTACTGCCGTATCGCCAAGAGCCTGATGGCTTAGCCGAAGAGAGTTTAGGCCGCAGAGACCTGTGCAGGCACACTCCCTCTACGACCCGCAGAAAACGCGCGGTGTTGGGTTGACACCAAGATGGACGCAGATAGAACCTTCTTCTAGCCACGCCGCTTATAGGTCTGAGTTCCACCTCGATGATCTAAACCGTTTACACTGAAACGGTAATGACAGAAGAGCCCCAAAACTCCCTTTTGAACGCTTCCTCCGCGTATCTTCGCTCGGCCATGCATCAGCCGATCCAGTGGCATGAGTGGGGCGAGGAAGCATTTGCGAACGCACAACGGGACAACAAACCGATCCTGCTCGATATCGGCGCAGTGTGGTGCCACTGGTGCCACGTCATGGATCGGGAGTCGTATGACGATCCGGAAGTGGCGAAAATCGTAAATCAGAATTTTGTCGCGGTAAAGGTAGACCGCGATGAGCGTCCTGATATTGACAGCCGCTACCAGGCGGCGGTAGGTGCGCTCACGGGGCAAGGCGGATGGCCGTTGACGGCGTTTCTTACTCCGGATGGCAAACCTTTTTATGGCGGGACCTACTTCCCTCCTGAAGATCAATACGGTCGGCCGAGTTTCAAGCGGGTTTTGCTATCGATTTCAAAGGCGTTTCACGAGAAGACAACCGAGGTCTCCGAGCAAGCACAGATGGTGGCACATGCGGTGTCGCATGCGGAATCGTTTGCGGGGAAGCAGGCCGATTTCAATCCTCGACTGATAGACGGGATTTTGAAATCGAGCATAGGCATGTTCGATGAAACGAACGGGGGGTTTGGACATGCGCCGAAGTTTCCGCATGCATCAGGAATCGATCTGTTGATCGACCAATACACCCGAACGGGTAACCCGGAAGCACGAAAGGTATTTGTAACCACTCTCGAAAAGATGGCGCGTGGCGGGGTGTATGACCAGCTTGCAGGAGGGTTTCACCGTTATTCGGTCGATGAGCGTTGGGTTGTGCCGCACTTCGAGAAAATGTCGTACGACAACTCGGAATCGCTGAAGAACTACGTGCACGCGTACCAGGCGACCGGTGATGAGTTCTTCGCGAATGTGGCACGCGACATCATTCGCTGGGTGGACGAATGGCTGAGCGACCGCGAGCATAGCGGATTTTACGCATCGCAGGACGCTGATGACTCGATGGACGACGATGGCGACTATTTCACTTGGACGCTGGACGAAGCGCGAGCTGTCTTGACTACCGAAGAACTGGCCGTGGCTGCTCTTCGGTTCGATATCAATGAAGTTGGCGAGATGCACCACAATCCAGCTAAGAATGTGTTGTATGTGCGGGCCGCGATTGAAGACATTGCCAAGCGCATGGGGCTTACGGTGGAAAAAGCAGAGGAGTTGCTTTCGTCTGCCAAGCAGAAGATGTACGCGGCGCGGCTCCAGCGCCCGACTCCCTACGTAGATAAAACTGTCTACACGAGTTGGAACGCCATGTTTGTGTCTGCGTATCTCGAGGCCAGCAAAGTGTTCGGACTCGATGACGCGCGGCATTTCGCGCTGCGGTCACTTGATCGGATACTGGCGGAGGCTTGGCAGCACGATCAAGGTATGCTGCACGTAATCGCGTATTCAGATCCTGCGGCCAAAACACGCAAGATCGCCGCGGTCCTCGACGATTACGCGTGTTCAGGAATTGCTTGCCTGGATGCATACGAGGCAACCGGAGCGTTGAGTTACTTCAACTTCGGGCGCAAGATCGGCGATGCCATGATCGAAAAGTTTTTCGACAAAACCTCGGGAGGGTTCTTCGATACGGCAGCGGTTGAGGAAGGCACAATGCCCTTGGGTGTGCTATCGGCGCGTCGCAAACCATTTCAGGACTCACCAACGCCGGCGGGAAACTCGACGGCCGCGATTCTTCTGCTCCGTCTTTTTCAGTACACCAACGATGCTAGTTACAAGGAGAAGGCCGAACATACGTTGGAAGTGTTTGCGGGGATGGCTGAGCAGGCAGGGCTGTTTGCCGGAACGTATGGAATTGCAGCCGTGTATTTTTCTTATCCGCATTCGCAGGTCGTGGTCTTGGGGAATGATGAACTGGCCGATCGTTTGTATCGGGCCGCGTCCGCAATGTTTGCCCTGAATCGATCAGTCTTGCGGCTGACGGCGCACGATGTGGTCCCGCAGAACCTGCCGCCCGCGTTGAGAGAAACGTTGCCGAACCTTCCAGGAATTCAAGGGGAGCGTTCGCTTGCCGTGGTATGCGAAGACTTCCGCTGTCTCCCACCTGTGAGTGATCCTGAAGTTCTCAAGAAGTCGATGCAAGCGCAGGTCTCGACGCACTGAAGCTCAATTGTGAGCAAAAGAAAAGGGGCTGACACGGTGTCAGCCCGAAGTGGCAATCGACAAACTTTCAAAAATTACGAGTAAAGGGCCTCACTCGTTCGTTCTTACAGGCCGCATTGAGGTCTACTCGGGGGGCACATTGGAATGGGTCCGGAACCGAGAACAGGAACTCTCGGGGCCGCTGCCATATAAGTGCCCACCAAGCCCAGCATCAGGACCAGCATCCTGACTGCATGCTTCATGGGTTCTTCTCCTAGCGCGACTCTTCGCATCGTAGAACGATGTTGCAAACCGCGCGCGACGAATTATACAAGCGGCGCACAAATGTCCAACTGAAAAGCGCGTGTCTAATTGGGAACTCTCCCGAATTGGGAGTAGCCGGAGGTCTAGGGATGCCAAGTGGGTGGGGACGAATACAAAAAAAATCGGGCTGTCACCTCTCTGGGTGATCAGCCCGCAATCTCTAACTTGTGATGCGAGGGGCGGTTACGATGATGTTACTTTCGTGACCTTGCCATTTTGCTCTACATGCCGCAATTTGGTCTCCTCGGCGGACACATTGGAATGGGGCCGGCATCCAGAACTGGAATTCTGGGAACTGCGGCCACCATGTAAGTGCTCGCCAAGCCAAGCATCAGGACCAGCATCCTGACTGCACGTTTCATGGGTTTCTCCTTACGCGGGAGAAACTCCCTAGGGAGTAACTCACACGCGCACCGCATTATACAGGCGGTGCGCAAATTTTCTGCACAATTTCAAGTGCAAATCTTGTGAGTTTCACAGGGTGAAAGTGACCCATTTCCTGCCTGCAGGACCTTCCCACACAATGCGATCTTTGAACGCAACTTAGAAGATTAACGCTGTAGCGTTACTTTAACCTGACCTTTGACTGGGAAAAGCGAGAATCGCGGCCCTAAGCCATGTTTGCGAGCATTCTAGTGGGACTTTACAGGCCGTTCGCTGCGGTCTTCAGAGGAGTATTCCGGCGCGTAATCGATCGAGTATGGGTCGGAGCGAAGAAGAACTGCGGGGGAGGGCTCTTCGATTTCCGCGACAGCCGATTGTCCGTTGCTGCGCGAAAAAGCTCGCTCGACCATTCCTTCGAACATTGGGATAAGAGAATCAGCGCCGACCGGGCGTTGCAGATCGGTGAGACTTTGTTCCCACCGGTGCGACTGCGTCAAACGTGTCGTACTTTCGCGCTCTGGGCTCTTCGCGCTCATGTAGCCGAACCACATGATGAACGCTCCGATCGCCGCGATCAGATTGATGATGTTCATATCGGGCCGGTCGATGTATCCGCCCATATTAAGCACCATCACGCTCATTTCGACTGATGCGAACCATCCAAAACCGAGAGCAAGTCCAAAACTTTTTTGGCGCCATGAAATTCCCAGGTAGCGGGAGAAGACCAACAAGAACAAGACCAGACCGCACTGGGTAAGGCGAACGCTCTGATGCAGCGTGAAGATGGCGTGTGCGACTGGACCCTGTTCGACGGTCGATTTTGAAAACGCAACCACGGCCGAAACAAGCAGCATTACCAACCCGGCCCACTTGAATAGCACCGTGCCCAAGTCTTTGAGAGTGTGGTACGGACGAAAGACGTCCAGAAAGATTTCGTGGATGACGCGAAAACCGAGAAAAACGTCAACCGCCATGCCCGTCCAGAATGCGTAGTAGTACCACTCGTAGAAACTAGGGCCGGCGATAAAAATCGGGAACAAGATGGAGAACTGAATGACGCCCCAGAGGAGAAATGAGTAGAACGCTGGGAACACCTTGTCCAGTTTACGACGCCACATCATGAAGGCAACCGCCCCCTCAAGCAGAGGGTGGAAGCTCCACAGGGTTACGTAAACGAGTTGGAGGTGTTCGCTCATTTCGAGATCCGGCGCAAATACTGACAAGCGCCAACCGAATACCAAAACCGACTACCAACCGCCCCTCGGTAACTTACCAGTTCTATACGTGTGGTCAATGAACCAAAGTAACCTTCGGTAACTGTTACTTTTGGTAAGCGCGACCGAAACGGCCCAACAGGTGCCTATTTCGAAATCCACACTCTCTCTGAGCTTCTAAGCAGTTGTAAACAAGCGGTTTACCACGTTTTGTACGATTCAACGCTTTTCTGAGGGCTCGCCACCCTGGCACTTTCAGCCTTGCAATGTACTGCGGAGCAAACATCTTTGATTAAACAGGTTCGCTTGGAATCGGCAGCGCCTGGGCAGAACCTATGAGAGAGCCCAACGATTTAGTGGGCCGAACGGCTCCTTAGGATTGAATGTAGGCGCGCATCATGCGCACCTCGTCGTCTTTTTCACTCAAGTCGTGGAGCACGATGTCGCGCAGCGAAACCAGGCCGCGCAATTTTTTTCCTTCACAGACCGGGAGGTGGCGGAAACCGTGACGGCGCATGAGCTGTCGGCAATTCTCCATGTCCGTATGTGGTTCGACGGTGAGGGGGTTTTCGGTCATTACATCGCAGACCCGGGTTGTGGCGGGATCAAGTCCCTCAACGACGACACGTTTCATGAGATCGCGTTCGGAGAAAATGCCGATTAAGACATCGTCGGAGACGATGGGAACGGCGCCGATGTTGTGCTCGACCATCAGTCGGGCCGCTTCCAGTACAGTTTGGTTGGAATCCGCCCGGTGGGTTTCCTGATCGCGAACCAGGTCGAAGATGCACGCCATGTAGAACCTCCTGTTTCCTTGCGGGGAGGGGGGTGTCACCCCTTACAAAGACGTCCTTCTGGGGCCGAGTATATGACTAAATCCGATATGGTCAAACAGAAAACAGAGCCATTTATGCGGCCAGACCGACCTTCCGGTATGCATCACGGCGGCGTTGAGCGTTTGTCGTTATACCATTTCAGAGTAGTTGTTGGAGGACTGCCTTCATGTTTACAGGGATTGTGGAAGAAGTCGGACAGATTACGCGAATCACGCATCAAGGGGAAAACCGGCGCATCGCGATTTCTGCTAAAAGGACGCCGAGAGAATTGCGGACTGGGGACAGCGTCGCGGTGAGCGGAGTGTGCCTCACTGCTCTCGATATCAAACCCGATTGCTTTTGCGCGGATCTTGCGCCGGAAACATGGGAGCGCACCTCGTTCTCGCGAATCCGTGAAGGGGCGACGGTGAACCTCGAATTGCCGATGAAGGCGGACGGACGATTTGGCGGACACATTGTGCAAGGCCATGTTGATGGCGTGGGAAAGCTGATAGGGCTTGATCGAATTGCAGAATCAGAAAACTTTTGGCTTCACGTCGAGATTCCGAAGGAGATTGAAAAATACACGGTGTACAAGGGATCGATTTCAATTGAGGGCATCAGTTTAACGGTGGCAAAGCTCGAAGGTAAAAACTGCACGATCGCAATCATTCCGCATACCGTCGCGATGACAAATTTGCATTCACTGAAGGCAGGAGATCCGGTAAATCTTGAGGCGGATCTGATCGCGAAGTATGTCGAAAAGATGATGAAGAGTGCTTCGTCCAGTTCCCTGACGATTGAGCAGCTGGTGGCGCAGGGGTTTTAACGATTGCCTGAGGCCACCCTTCCGCACCGCACCGGTCGCCGCGCCCCGAAAGCACGCGGTCCTTCCAGTAACGCATTGTTTATTTGATTGCGGCTACGGGATCACGCGCCCCACCCTTCCGGATTGTGAAGCCGACGAGTGCTATCGATTAGTAGGCCCACCAGGGTGCGGGAGGCGTGCCGCTTGGTGTAGTTTGTCCCCGGATGCTGGTGAAGACGCTTCTTCCGTAGAAGAACGGCAACCCCCAGTCGAAACTTCCGCTGTCGTTAGTCCCTCCAAGCGTGCTGAACGCGTCGGCCGTGGGATTGTTGTTGAACAAGTTGTCTGCATTATCGATACCGAATGACACGGTGTTGACGGCGCTATTCTGCCCTTGATTGATAGCGGACAAGCTCAGCAACGACGACGGGCAGAAGAAGAATGCTGCGTCAGGGCAGTTCGGTATTCCGGAGTCGGGGAAGAATAATCCGTTCGACCCACTGTCGATGAAACTTTCAGTCATCGTCTGGCCGTTGAAAAGAGTGGTGAAGTTGTCGAAGTTGTCCATCGTTTGTATTTTTGCGCCTGCGAGCCCGTTGTTTGTCTGAGTGCCGATACCGAAAATGAGACTGCCGGTCGCCGTGGTGGCAGCACTGGTCAGCGATTGCATCTCCATAATGACGCCGTTGTTGTCCGTCGGAAATTTCACGACAGGGTTCGTGATTTGCTGCGCGAGCGGCACGAGTGTAGCCGTGCAGGTAGTTCCACTCGAGCAAGCAAAGTACACTGGCGGCGGAGTTCCGGAGGCGCACGCGGGCCCGCAATCTTGCGCTTCCGGACCGACTCCGAGAATTCCGTTTGCGCCGAGCGAGCCAAGATTATCGATGTTGGAACCACCCGATGAGCAGGCTGTAGGAATCGTGAATGTGGTGGGGTCGGCGATGATTTGAAACGAGGTGTTCGTTGCCTTTTCTCCGCCCAGTTGGATATCAGCGGCGGCTACCTCCCCCCACAGAAACGAGCCATCAACGAACTTGGCGCAATTGTTGAGCGTCTTGCCACTGATTGGCAATGGGCTCGGTGGAACCGCAAGCGCGGATTTCAGTACACGCAGGCCGAACGAACCGGTATCGACAAGAATGCCGCCGATCGCTTGGCATGTTGGCGTTCCGGTCAAGCAGATGGTCACGGTGGTGAAGACACCGTTCGCGTAGTTATGCAAAGGCGCGGGACCGCCGTCCACGATCAAGGGCACGACGTTTCCGGATGCGGTCGTATTGGTGACAGTGATCTGCAACGATGCGGAAACCGCTGGATTCGCAATCGACGTCGCAGTAACTGTTGCGGTCTGGTCGGACGAAACTGTACCGGGCGCCTGGTAGGTGACAGATGTAATGCTTGAAGCGGCGAGCGAACCGACTCCGGTAAGGCTCCAGGTGACACCTTGATTTGCAGAATCGTTGGAGACAGCGGCGCCAATGGGCAAGATCAATCCCGCGTTAATTGTTTGCGCAGTACTGGGCGTTAAGGCCACCGATACTGCTGGAGGAGGGGGTGTGGAACCGCCACCTCCACCGCAGGCAGCCAGAAATAAGATAAGTCCGAGTGAGAAGGCAAGACTGGTTCTGAGCACAAACCTCCTAGCGGATGGAATCGGCCGCTACTCCTTGCGGCAGCATTCCGGGAAGAAATGCGCGGCCCGAGTATGCGCGCATGTGTCCGGACATTTGAACGACCAGTCCGGGGAGTTGGACATTCAGCGGTCGACGCCCCACGTACGACGCTTTCTGTGCTCTGGCTGCTTCCGAGTACTGATCGAAATAGTTGCCGAAAAGTAGTTGAAGGTCGGGAATGAACTGGCCCTTCCACGCGACGCCAAAAACATTCCCCTCAGGCGACACAAATTCGCGAACGACAGTGCCGTGCTCCGCGGTGATTTCATGAATTTCGAATGATTGCGCTTGCGTTACGCGGACTGTGCCTTTCATCCGGGCCTGGTCAGCTTTTACGGAGGACACGTTGTCTCCGAGCGCGGCGAAAGTGGAGTGTAAGGCCAACAAGACGAACAAGGTCACGGTTGCAACTTGACGAATCAGCTGTAAGCGGGCTGATGGCTGGGACATGACTTCACCAAAGGATATTTGAAATATTGTGATGCAAGGTTGCGAGATGGGGTAGGAAAATTTTCTTGGGGCATCTGGACAAGTAACGGTTACTGCCAGCCATCACGAACATTCTTACGCCTGGCTAGCCCTCGTCGCTCGCGTAGTCCTAAACTTCAATCTTGAGTTCGTCGAGTTCTATGAATTCGCGGACTATAGGCTCGGGGCTCTTTTCCATGTCTGCGTACGGCCCGTAAAAGACGACGCGGCCTTCGTGAAGGAAAATAATTCGGTCCGCGAGTTTGCGCGCGAGGCGCATATCGTGCGTCACAACAACGCTGGTGAGATGCAGTTGAACTTTCAAGCGTGAAATCAGGTCTCCGAGAAGCTGCGCCATGAGAGGGTCGACCATCGTGGTGGGCTCGTCATACAAGACGCACTCGGGTTGTGCAGCGAGCGCGCGAGCAATCGCAACGGAACGTTTCATCCCGGTTGAAAGGTCGGACGGCAGGAGGTCGCGCATTTCCTTTACGGCAACCATTTCGAGCAGTCCATCCACGATTTGAAAGATCTGCTCCTCCGACAAGTCTTTTCGTTCGCGCAACGGGAACGCCACGTTTTCGCCCACGGTGAGTGAATCGAAAAGCGCACCGTTTTGAAAGACCATGGTGACTTTCTTGCGGATGGGTTCAAGTTGTGCTTCCGTAAAATTCGTGATGTCTTCGCCGGCCACGATCACGTGTCCAGAATCGGGCTTAAGAAAACCCATGATGTGGTGAAGAGAGACCGATTTTCCTACGCCGCTTCGACCAAGGATGCAGACCGTCTCGCCCGGAAATACCTCAAAGCTGACGTCATCAAGGACGTGGTTGTCGCCGAAGGCCTTGGAGACGTGTTGGAAGTCGATGTATGGGTCTGGCATCGTACGTAGCTAGTGACCGACTAACCGCTAGTTTACTTCACGATGCAGTCTTCAGGCTTCAGCTAGATCGTCTGGGGTGTTCAAATTGCGGAATTGGTTTCCTGGAAAACGTTTGAGTTCTTCGGCGGTGATTATGGCGATGTCAGAACCTCGAAAGAGCTGGTCGATTTTGTTTTCGCCCGCTTGCAACGCGGCCTCAGCCTTAGCCGCGAACGTCCGTTGATAGATAGCACAAAGAGGCTGCCATCCGTCGTTGTTGCGAGGAATTGTGACCAAGGCATAGCCTGATCGAGCGCGATCCACCAGGTACGCGAGAAATTTTGGTGAAACAAAAGGCATATCAACGGCGAGGATCAGATTCAGGTCGGTATTTGAGCTTTTGAGCGCCGCGTGAATTCCGCCGAGGGGCCCTTGATTCCGGAAAGTGTCTTCCACGACCCGCCCGAAAGTTGCAAACTTGGATGAAGGCCCGACAATGGCAACGTCCGCACTTACGGATTGGGCGAGTTTTAGGGCCCTCGCCAAAAGTGATTCGCCGTGGAACTCCAGAAACGCTTTGTCGCGGCCCATACGAGAGCTGCGGCCGCCTGCGAGCAGAAAGGCGGTGAAGTTGGAGTTTGGTGAGCTGATCAAATACATAGCGTGGTCGCTGGGTGCTGGAGCGAGCTATCTCTCACATCCTACGGATCAAGCTGCAATACACGAAAGTAACCTGTTCAAGACGAGCGACTGGCCCGATGATGGAGGCATCCGGTAGAGCCGGAGTGACGTAACCATGCCTCAAAAACTCCTGGATGTTCTCATGCTGGGTCGGTGCTCGCACGAATTTTCGTGGCCGCGGCGTGCTGCGGATGGCCACTACTATCAGGTCTGCTTGCTGTGTGCCGCACAGTATCAGTATGACTGGAAGACCATGCGGCGCACTGCCCGGGTACAGGAACCGGAAGGCGAAGTCACGACGACGGTTCGCCGGAAAACCAGTCGCAAGCCATCGTGGGTTCCGCGCGCGCGGAGATTGAAGCTGAACGTTCCAATTCGGTTTCGAGTCAAAAACATGAGCACGTGGTACCAGGGAACCACCGAGAACATCAGCCAGTCAGGCGTGTTGTTCCGGGGGCCGCAACCGCTTCCATCCAACGCATTGATCGAGATGGTGTTCGAGATGCCCGAAGAAATTTCCGGGCAGAAGAACAGCAGCGTACTCTGCCAAGGCAGGGTTATCCGCGCGAAAGACGCTCGAGACACCGAAGAGGACGTAGGACTCGCGGCGTCCATTCTCGACTACAAATTCCTGCACAAGGAGTAAGCCGCAACCGAATGGTACACAGTAAATTGCCGGACACGATTCTGTCCTCCACCTTGCGCGACTGTCTAAGAATAATGAGTACAAACAGGCCATTTTTTGTTTAGGCCTGCCCGTCGATTTGCATCTAAACTACAAATACCGCATTTCTCTAAAGACCAGGAGTGAACATATGAAGCCGAGAGTGTCCCACGTTCTCTCGATCGCCGTGCTAACGCTAGGTTTGGCGGTTGGACTAGGTTGTGCGAAGGCTCCGAACGACGCGGAGCTGACGGGAGCGGTTCAGACGAGGTTCAGCCAAGATTCCGGATTGTCGGCGAAATCTCTGAATGTGCAGGCGGCCAATGGCACGGTAACGCTCACAGGAGCGGTTGACAATGAGATGCAACGCGATGCCGCGGCGCGCCAAGCAGCCGCTGTGCCCGGCGTGAAGGAAGTGATCAACAACCTGCAAGTGGCAGCACCGACACCCTCGCCTGTCGCTGAGACGCTGCCTCCGGCGCAGATTGAGGAAAAGCCCGCACCGGCGCCCGCACCAGCGCCGAAGGCTCGACCCAGCGCGGGACGTCCAAAGCCGAAGCCAGTCTCGACAACCGAAGTCGCGCAAGCCGCCGCACCAGCAGCTGCCGCAGCGGCGCCGGTGGCTGCGGCTGCACCGGCCGCTCCAGCTCCACCGCCTGAGCCACCAAAACCGCAGAAGGTCACGATTCCATCAGGAACCAATCTTGCAATTCGCTTGGTCGATGCCATTGATTCGGAGACTGCTCAAGCAGGACAGAGCTTCCGGGCCACGCTTGATTCCCCACTGTCAATTGATGGCGACGTGGTGATTCCTTCGGGCTACGACGTAACCGGCCACGTAGTGGACGTAAAGAGCGCAGGAAAATTTGCCGGCAAGTCTGAGCTTATTCTCCAGCTTGATCGAATCGGTGTGGGAAGCAAGAGCTACAACATTCAAACCAATCAGTATCAGCGCGAGGGCAGCTCACGGGGCAAAAACACGGCAGCAAAGGTTGGTACAGGCGCAGCCATTGGTGCCATCATCGGCGGCATTGCGGGGGGTGGTAAGGGCGCCGCGATCGGCGCGGCCGCGGGCGGTGGCGTCGGCGGAGGCGTACAGGCTGCTACGAAGGGTCAGCAGATCCAGTTGCCTTCCGAGACGGTGCTGAACTTTACGCTGCAGGCTCCAGTTTCGGTGATCCCTGCGCACGGGCGCGATGCGGGACGTCCGAAGATGGATGAACCTCAGCCCCAATCGGACCAGTCGCCCCATCAGTAATTGCACGGGTCTGAATTCAGAGGCACGCTTTCGGGCGTGCCTTTTCTTTTTGGGGATGAACGCGATTTCTTGTCACTCACGCACGTGACATTGATCACCGAGAGAGGTGCAACAACCTCCGTAGACTGAGCTGCAGTGGCGAGTCGAAGCGGCAGTCACAGGAGGAAATCATGGAAAGACGCAAAATGCTCTGGTTTGCCGTTGTTGTAGCAGCAGCCATGCTCGCCGGCGCGCAAGAGCAGACTCAAAAGGTTGTGAAGCATGTGCCAATCAAGGCGACCTCACCGGCATCAGGCGAGGAGATGTACAACACCTATTGCGCGGTCTGCCATTCCAAAGATGGCAAGGGCAATGGGCCGGCGGCAAGCGCGTTGAAAGTACCTCCACCGGACCTCACCGTCCTCAGTAAGAACAATCAGGGCAGCTATCCAAGCCTGAAAGTGTCGGCAATCATTCGTGGCGAACAGCCTTTGCCGGCGCATGGTTCGAAAGACATGCCCGTGTGGGGATCCTTATTCTGGAAGATGAGTCAAGGCCACGAGAGTGAAGTTCAGCAACGGATCGCGAATCTCAGTAAGTACGTTGAAGGGATGCAACAAAAGTAATTTCTCCCGGTCAGCCTACGAAGTGGATAGTGAAGAGCTTACTTGCGCATGGCCTCCAAGGCTGTGCGCAAGAACGCGACATCGGCAAAAGGCCATTTGCGGAGCGCTCCGTCCCCTGCTAGAGTTTGCATTGTCAGGCGGCATCCCCAAGATGCTGCTCAGTGTCCTGACATATTGAGTCCTGACAGTTTTTGAGCGAGCGGCGTCTCTCTTCGCGGGGCACATTTCTAATGGTATTTTCTGGCCAACGAGGATTTATTTCCCGGCATTGGGGCTCGTCGGGATGGATCTCATACACCTTCGGGTTAGTGTCGGCATGGGTTGCCCTCAGTCTGTGGGCGATCTCATCGCTGATGCATGACACCCCCTTTTCCCTGTTTGTAGCGGCGGTTGTTGTAACGGCACGATTTGCAGGTTTCGGTCCCGCACTCCTCTGCACTGTGGTCTCAGCATTATTCCTGGATTATTTTGTGTTTTTGCCGGGATTTGCTTTTTCAACGTCATCCGCCGACCTGCAGAGGCTTGCTGTATTTCTCGGCATTTCCGTAGTAGTAGGAAGCCTGGCTCGACAACGGTCGCGAGCGGAGCGGCGCGCCGAGCAAACACAGCAGCAGATGGCAGCGATCGTCGAATGCTCAGACGATGCGATCTTCAGCACCAACAGCGAAGGAATGATTACGAGTTGGAATCGCGGAGCAGAAACTCTCTATCAGTATCCAGCCGATGAGGTTCTGGGAAGACATGTAACGCTTATTGCACCTCCAGACCGAGTCGCTGAAGTCGAACTCAACCGAGCCCGACTGAATCGAGGGGAATCCGTCGCGAGCTACCAGACTGAGCGCATGCGGAAGGATGGCACACGAGTTGACGTGATGATTTCAATTTCTCCGCTGCGCCGAGGACGCGGCAAGATCATTGGCGCATCAGCAATTGCCAGGGACATTACTGCACAAAAAAGATCCGAAGAGGCTTTGCGGAGAAGTGAGAAATTGGCTACTGCCGGAAGACTGGCGGCATCGATCGCGCATGAAATCAATAATCCATTGGAAGCGGTCACCAATCTCATTTACCTGGCGCGACACGATCCGCAGCATGCGTCGCAGCATCTCGAGATGGCGCAACGAGAGGTGGCCCGAGTCGCGCATATTGCGCAACAGACTTTGGGTTTCGTCAGGGAATCTGCCGCGGCAACTCTGGTCGACGTCAGTTTTCTGCTGGACGAAGTGTTGCAACTGTATGCCAGCAAGCTACAGAGGAAGCGCATACAGGTGGAGAAGCGTTTTCAAAGAGCATCCATCCATGCATACGGCGGAGAGTTGCGGCAACTGTTCTCCAACCTGATGGTGAATGCCGTCGATGCCATGGAACCGGGCGGTTGCTTATGGCTGCGCGTTTCACCGGGACGAGAGCATACTGGCGGGGAACGCGCAGGCGTCAGGATTCTTGTGGGTGATAGCGGCAGCGGGATTGGCCCGGAGCAATTCGAACACCTGTTTGAACCGTTTTACACCACGAAGAAAGACGGGGGAACGGGTCTCGGGTTGTGGCTCTCCTTGGGAATCGTTCGGAAACATGGAGGCAGCATTCGAGTGCGCAGCCGGGCGGCACCTGGGAAGACCGGGACGGTATTCTCGATTTTCCTTCCGCAAATTGTCGAGGCAACCGAGCCTGAAGGCAGCGTTCCCGCCGACGAAGCGCGGCTCACCTCCGCATCGCGCAACGTGCTGTAAATCTGCGATTTAGCGACCCGAAGCCGGAAGGACAGTGACTTCGGTACCTTAGTTCCCGCCATGCCAACCACCATATAATCCAAATCAAGACTGTCGACAATTTGTAGCGTTCTAGAACTGGGACAGGGTGGATCCTTTTCTCGCATTTTCGATTTTCACTTTCGGACTCTGCTTCGGCAGCTTTCTGAACGTGTGCATTTATCGGATGCCGCTGGGCTTGTCAGTATCAACGCCACGCTCCGCATGTCCAGGATGCAAGGAGATGATCCCGTTCTACGACAACATTCCCGTCCTGAGCTGGTTGTTGCTGAGCGGCCGATGCCGCAAATGCAAGACCAGAATTTCGGCAAGATACATCCTGGTCGAGTTGCTAACAGGCACGATGTTTCTGGTTTGCTACTACTACTTCGGGCTTAATCTTTCCCTGCTGAAATATGCGACGTTCAGTTTTCTGCTGATCGGGTTGATCTTCACCGATGCTGAAACGAAGCTGTTGCCAGACAAACTAACTCTGACCGGACTGGGCATTGGTCTCGCATTTAGTTTCCTGGTTCCTGTGAACGATCTTGCATCACAGGTTCTCCCGGGAGTAGTCAATTTGCCGGTGAGTTCCGAAATCGGATGGCGATTGCTTTCGTTTGCGGACGCCGCCTTAGGAGCGATTGTCGGAGCGTCCTTCATTTACGGCGCCGCCGCCATTTATTTGAGAGCGCGGGGCGTCGAGGGCATGGGATTCGGCGACGTTAAGTTGATGGGAATGATCGGTGCTTTCCTGGGAGTGAAGCTCACGATTCTCACGATATTCGCGGCGTCGATCGCGGGATCGATTTTCGGAGTGGGAACTGTTCTCGCAGTGTGGTTAAAGCGCACGCGACGGCTGATGGCGAAATCCAACGTGTCGGCAGTCATTGCGCGCAAGCGTGCCTGGCAATCTGCCCAACTCGTGTACCGAAGTTATGAAATGCCTTTCGGCGTGTTTTTGGGGGGAATGGCGCTCGTTGCACTCTTCTTCGGGAATCCATTCCTGACATGGTACTGGGGGCTGCTGTGAACGTCTTGACGAATCCGATTTTTCTGCGCGCAGGTCTAGTGCTGATCGCCGCGGCCTTCGCTTTTGCGACGGGAATCGTGATCTTTCGCCGGATGCGCCTCAGTCTTACAGAAGTCGATTCTGAGATCGGGCGTGCACCGGATTCTTTAAACCAATTGCCTCTGCACACATATCACGCTGTCATTCAGCAACTGAAACAGCAGAAGCACGAACTTACGGCTCAGCAGCAAATGGATCGGAGACGCACTCGGGCCACGGAAAACATCAGTGCCGCGGTGCTCTCGCACCTGTCTTCGGGCGTTGTTTTCTTTAATACAGCTGGACTCGTACGGCAAGCCAACAAGGCGGCCAAAAACATCCTCGGGTATGAGTCACCAGGCGGCATGAGCGCCGGAGAGCTCTTTCGCGACGCGACCGTCGATCGAACCGCGGGTCAAGCCTCCAGGGAGCTGAGTGACGCCGTACTCGAGACACTCGCAGGCGGGAACGCACTGCGAGGTGTGCGCGTCGAATACCGTACTCCGTCCAATCAAGAACGAGTGCTGGAAGTAACCCTTTCCCCGGTCACAGGGGCGGATACCAGCTTGATGGGTGCCGCGTGCCTCTTCACGGACAAAACGGACGCGACCCTGATTGAAAAGCAGTTGCAATTGCGAGGTGAAATGTCCTCGGAAATGGCTTTGGCGCTCAGGACTTCCCTGGTAACCATTTCAGGTTATGCGCAACAGTTGGCTCAGAACCGCGATCCTGATGTTGCGCAGCAATTAGCCACTGATATCGCGCACGAGGCTGCGCACCTGGATCGCAAGATTGGCGGATTTCTGGCTGAAGCAAAAGTCGCGACAGCCGCGGGCAACAAACTTTAGACAGAATGGCGTAAGCGATTGTTGGCGCGCCGAAAAGAAGGGTGACACTTATGAAACGAGCAGCACAAATCCTGATCACGTTCGTTCTGCTTGCAGTAGCCGCGGCGGGCGCTCAGTCTCTTGGCGATTACGCGCGTAGCGTTCGCAAGGACAAAAGCACACCTACGGCAGCCACCAAGCACTATGACAATGACAACCTCCCGAAGACGGAGCATCTGAGCATTGTCGGACCGCCCCCCACGCAGACGGCGGACAGCGGCGAGTCGAAGCCGGATGAACAGGTCACGGAGAACACGACCAAGATCGATGGCAGTGGACAGGCCGGCGAATCCGCGAACGCTTCGAAAGACGAAGCCGAAGAGCGCCAGAAAATGCTGGACGAATGGAAGAAGCGACTCGAGGATCAAAAGACGCAGATCGCGTCCGCCGAGAAGGAGTTGGACCTCTTGAATCGCGAATATCGGCTACGCGCTGCGGCCATGTATGCAGACGTGGGAAACCGGTTGCGCAATTCGGTATCGTGGGACAAAGAAGACCGCGAATACAAACAGCAAATTGCCGAAAAAGAAAAGGCAGTTGCAGATGCCAAGCAGAAACTCGACGATATGCAGGAAAGCGCGCGAAAGGCGGGCGTCCCATCTTCAGTCCGCGAATAGCGGCTTAGCTAGATTCCAAACAAGGGCTCGGCTCGATGCTGGGCCTTTTCCTATTGCATGGAACGACGCCGTTCAACGATCTGCCGACAATGATGATGCCCATGCATGGCATGGAATTTTCGCCATTGCTCGATATTCAGCGGTCCGAGAATCGGATGATCAAGTATCCGCATTCGGCGGCCGAATTTCTTTTCACATTCACGGGCGAGGCGATCCATCGCAGTGATTTGCGGTCCGATTTCTACAACCAGTTTTTCAGGACGCATGCCTTTGGGTGTCGCCTGTTTCGGCGCTGTTCTCCCCGACGGAAAATACCCCAGACCAATGAGAGCAAACGTCGCGAAGTGATGGTAGACCGAAGGACGAGTCGCCAGAGAACGTCCTGCCTGGAGGCAACGTTCGAGCCCTTTGCTGGTACCCGTGTATGTCATAAATAGATGTTCGAGAATCTCAGCGACGCTCCACTTCCCGTCTTTCTGGAGAGTCAGTTGGTCGAGAGTGATTCCATGAATCGCGGACGCGATCTCCTTTTCGAGCCGAGACAGCCGAGGATCCATCTTTAACGTTTCCCTTCGTTTACAATAACGGGCTGCAACCAGTACACAAAACTTACTACAGGATGGTAGCGATGAAGAAGCTGTTGGTGGCAATCGCGATGATTGCGATCTTGGCGGGGTGTTCCTCGCAAGCTCCGAAGCCAGCCGAAAAACCGGCCCCTAAGCCGACCGAGCTGGCAACCGGCCGAACCGCCTTCCAGAAGCTTTACGTCACCGCTCACGGATGGGCTCGCGATGCACAACCCTATCGACTGGAATCGCAGACGACAACCGATGGCAACGGTCACGAGGGCAAGGCCGCGGTATGGAAGGCGGGTTTTGCCTCGGTGTCAATGCACGGTGTAAAGCCTTACATGTGGTCGGGCACCACGGACAAAGATGGTCCTTCGCGTGGTATTACGCCCGGTAATGAGGATTCATACAGCCCTACGAACGCCTCGACCCAGGTTTTCGACATTCAGTTTTTGAAAGTCGATACGGACAAAGCGTACGAGGTAGCGCAACAACATGGGGGCGATAAGCTGCTCGCCAAGACTCCCGACATGCCGGTGCTGTATCTCCTCGACTGGGACCGTACCGAGAACAAACTGCAATGGCACGTGATGTACGGTGGTGGCAAAGACGATGCGAAACTGCGAATCGCCGTAGATGCGACTAGCGGAAACTTTTTGCGGGTCGAGAAATAGGGCTGAAGCTTCTTCAGCGTGTAATCGGCATTACGAAGGTTTCTGGCGATAATCCCTCGAATGGCCGCGCATCGCCTTTCCAAAGGGGCCGGTTTGCCTTAGAATGGTAGGAAATCGTCGACCGGCCATCGGCAAGGCGCATTCTGTGTACCCTCTCGATCACCTGATTCATTGTCGGTTGTTCCCCCTAGGAACGGGTGTCTTTCGGGACAGAATGGTGAATTACCAAGGTCACTTGGCTGGAAGTACCGTTACCTCATACCATGCAATCGCCTAGGATTGAGAACCAGACCATGCACGGTATAGCAGTGGCCGTCCTCAGCGAGGACCGAGAACATACGGTTGTGCTCCAGAGCCGACTGGAGAGCACCAACCTGGCAAGGGTGGTCTACAGCCATGCCGGCTTCCCCGCAGGTCCTACCGATCCAGTACTGCGTCAAGTGCAAGACCAGCGCGCGGAAATTGTCTTAGTCGATATCGATCCGCAGGCTCCCCAACGCGCGATTTCAACCATCGAACTCATCCACTCGACAACAAACGATACGGCGATTTTTGCGATCGGCGAAATGGCGCAGCCAGCAACGATTGTTGCCGCCATGCGCGCCGGCGCGGGGGAATATCTTGATCGATCCGCGGGCCGCGAAGCGTTATTGGAGGCGCTCACGCGCTTTACAACGACCAGAAGCCGGAACCGGAATGTGGCTGGGCGTGCTCGCATCTTTGCTGTGCTGAATGCAAAGGGTGGTGCAGGCGCTACGACTACGGCAGTGAACACGGCCATCGCACTTCAAGAAGCGTATGGCAAGGTTGTCCTAGTGGACTTTGCTCCGATCGGACATGCGGCCCTACACCTGAATCTGCGTCCGAACTTTGGAGTGGTGGATGCCTTGCAGAATTTGCATCGCATGGATGGCTCGTTGCTGGAAGGACTGATGACGCCTTTCAAGAATGGGCTCCATCTGCTTGCTGGGTCGCAGCAGCCATTCCCCGCGGCACCAACCGCCGCCGAACTGGCACGCTTGTTTGACCTTTTGGTGAGCCACTACAGCTACGTGGTCGTCGATTGCGGCGGGCGAACGGATCATACCACTCGTCTGGTCTGCGACCTCTCCAACGCGGCACTCCTCGTGGCGCAAACCGACGTAGTCAGCTTGTGGAGCGCAGGGCGAATTCAGACGTTTCTGCAGGAAGGCGGCAGCCGCGATCGAGTGCGACTGGTGTTGAACCGCTACAAGAAGATTCCAGGCTTCAACGATGAAGACGTGGAGCGAGCTACCAACTGCAAGGTGCTCTGGAAAGTACCTAACAACTTCCAACTCATCGGGCCGGCGATCGATAAGGGTGTACCCGTCGCCCTCCAGGACACGCCGGATGTGAGCCGTTCCTATCAAGGGTTGGCGGCCGCACTGGCCGACGCTTCGTCTTCTCCGGAAGGTGCGCTTGACCTCATCTACGACAAGGCTGAAGCCAAACAGAAGAACGCCGGGCGACTGCTGATTTCCCCAGCCAGGGCCGGGCAGTAGATTTCACAGACCTTTCCTGACGATTCGTTCTTTGCTCTTCGAGATGTTCCCGCACATTTCATGCTTAAGTTCGGAAATCAGGCTTACAATAGCCCCGCATTGCAACCCCATTTGTTTAATGAGAATTTGACGGCTCGGACTGCCCGAGAAGAGATGCTCAGAGCAGCCCGCAGCGAGGTGCGACGTGTCATCTGTCGCGAACTCAGATCGCTTGCCGTTTCGCCACGTTCTGGTGGCGACTGATTTCTCACCCGCATCGACACAAGCGGTTCTTCAGGCTGTCGCCTTCGCCAAGCTGTTTGGCTCTTCCCTTTTCATCGCCAACATTCTTCCACCCGATGCACCGCGCAGCGCTTCCGATGATGCATGGAGGGCTGGACAACGACTGGAAACCGAACTACTGGTGGGAGGACAGTTACGAGGAGTGGATCATAAGCTGGTAGTGGGGTCAGGCGAAATTTGGGAGGGCTTATCACGCGCGGTCGCACATTACGCAATCGACTTGATAGTCGTTGGTACGCGCGGTCGCACTGGACTGGCTCGAGTGTTGCTTGGCTCTGTCGCCGAACGGATATTTCGAAAATCGAACTGCCCGGTGTTGACGGTTGGGCCACGAAGCATCGCGGTGAGTTCGGACCCGATCATACGCCGCGTTCTCTTTGCGACCGATTTCACTCCGCATTCTCTTTACGCGTTGTCATATGCGATCTCGGTCGCACGACAAAGTGGAGCAACGCTCGCGCTGCTACACCTGGTGCCGGATCTTGCGAAGGAATCAGTTCCATCAAAAGAGTCGAGCCTTGAGGCTGTGCGCCAGCGCTTGCGTGAGCTTGTTCCTCAAGACGCGGGAATTGCCGAACCCGATGTGGTGGTTGGGTTTGGAAAACCGGTCACCCGCATACTCGCCGTCGCCGCGGAACAGCCCCCCGAGCTCATCGTGATGGGATTGCGTCAGCCTGCCGATCCATTAGCCGGCCGGCGATGGATGACTGCGTTTGAAATTGCGGGCAAGGCAAACTGCGGAGTCCTGACGGTGAGGGCACCCGCAGGATTGTGAAAAAGTAATTTAGGTATCTACTCTTCCTAAACGGTAGCTGGGACTTCGATGACGATCGTGGGTTCGAGCACCATCGTGCAAGCCAGCGAACGCGATACCAGACATGCGTGCTCAGCTTTCTCGATTAATCGTCCCATGCGATCGCGATCCTCATCGCGCGTTATGGTCACGACCGGGCGGATAGTAATCCGAGTGAATCTGTACCCGCCTTGCAGCTTTTCGATCATTCCTTCGACTGAAACCCGCAATTCCGTGAGCGCAAGTTTCGACGCGTCCGTCACTGCGCGAAGAGTGGCGACGTAGCAGGTCGAGACTGCCGCAAGCAGAAAGTGTTCCGGCGTCCACAGCCCAGGCTCGCCGCCAAATTCGGGGGGAGCAGCGAAATTTACCGTACGTGGAATTGATTCTGCCTCGACGATCCCACGCTGATGCGTCGTCCAGTGCGCTTCCGCTCGATAAATATGCGAACTTGCCATGATGAAGCCTCCTACTGAAAGGCTAGTCGGTAACGTTCGCAGTGACAGTGATCCGAATCACGAATCGGCTAACTGGCGAAAGTGCGATCTCAAGGAGATGAGTTGTCACAACGATGCGTGGCAGAAGTCACGGAAATATTGTTTCTGTCGAGCTGACACTTGCCGGATGGGACGAGTTCCCGTAGAGAAAAGATCGGCAGCAGGAGGTTGTTATGGCATGTGACAGCCGAAATTTGCTGGATGTATTGAAGCAGGAATTGCAGTTTCTTGAGGGCGGTGGCTACGGACACATCGCGGCCCACTATTGGAAGCCTGTTTCTGTTTTCCAGCATTCCCCGTCGTGCCCCAATGTAGATGATCCTCATCGAAGCATTCCCTGTGAGGCTTGCGCTCTTTTTGAATTAGTCCCCCCTTACATGCGCGACGAAGGTGTTCCGTGCCATTTCATTCCGTTGAACACTGAGGGTGAGACTATCCATGGGATGGAAAGGCAATACTCGCAGGAAGAGTTGCTGGAAGCGGTTGGACTTTGGCTCCGTACCTTGATCCGGAGACTTGAAAAGGATGGAGCGCACGAGGCGAACTGAACACTAATTTCTTTTGTCTGGTGCTGGACTAAAGTCTTGCGGGAAAGATTTGAATGTTACCTCGCGAGAACGTGAGGTCGATTTCTTGTTGGCGTCCATAGTTGTTTCGATCAGTGTGCCGTGCAGTTGGTAATAGGCTTCATCCCCCGCTTTCTTACCCTCGCCTCGCTCGATGCTCCCTTTGAATTCATACGAAACCCCGTGAACGATCTGGGTTGTGAATGTTAACTGGCTCTGGTCCAGCTTCCCTTCCTTAAAGAACTGATCGAGAAAAGCGCCCTTGTCGCTGTCAGACTCGCCGTAGCGGGAAACGAAACCGGTTACACGGCCCGCATCCTCTACAGTCACTTGAACAAACTCGCCATCGCGAAGAAACGCGTAAGTCCCTGAATACTCTGAACCCTGACGAGTCTGTGATGTGGCAGCCGGTTTGTCCTGAGTCTGCCGAGACCAGAGAGGCACACTCAGAGTGGAGAAAATAGCTAAAACGACGATCAAAATTCTTGTCATGCGACGCGGTTTGATCATCGTACTACACGCGACCAGTAAGGAAGGACAGCCGCCGGTCAGATATAATCATAGGTCTCGTAGGTCATTTGATCACGATATTTGCGGTTTGCGCCGCGAGTTTTCCTTGAATGAATTCACTACCTGGGATTGACGAGTCGATGGATGCTTCCCAGGTTGAGCTTGCAGCGCCCACGCTTTTGACTGAACTCGAGCCGCGAGGACAGGCTTTCCGGGAAAGCTTTGCGGCAGTGTTTCGCACGCCCGAGCCCATTTCAGATGCTGGTCCGCCGGGCAACTTCTGGCCCGATGTTTTTGTTAACCGCAGACTGCCATGGTCGCCGTTCATGCAGTCCGCGGCATTCCACTCCGGGGCAATCGCGTTGATCTGGGTGTTGTCGATCGCTTGGATGAGGCAACATCCACTCTCTGCCCGCCCCAAATTCGATCCATCAAGTGTGACTTACTTCTCCCCCGAGGAGTATTTGCGACCGTTGGATACGGGCGAAGGTCGCCTGCAACCCCAAAAAGGCGAACCGGAATTTGCCCGGCAAGCGATTATCTCTGTGCCGCGGGAACCCGACAATCAAACGCAGACGATTGTCGTTCCCCCGGACATTAAGCTTGCGCAACAGGTTCGCCTTCCGAATGTCGTTTCGTGGCCACAGACAACACTCTCGGTTCCAATCACTGCAAGTTCACCCGGCACAAAATTACCTATGTTGCCTGTTGCCGTGGTAGCACCGCCCCCTGACGTAGATCCCTCGACTGGCCATCGGCCCATGGCGGATCTTGGGCAAAACATCGTTGCCCCCGCTCCTGACGCCGGAACCGTTACCAGTGACCGCAACATTCGCGCGCCGCAAGCGGCCGTTATCGAGCCAGCACCCAATGTCGAACCAACCAGTGCTCGAAAATATGGCGACATCAACATCGCCCACGCGGAGGTAGTGGCACCAGCACCTCAGCTCTCACTCTCGGAACAGCAAGCGGGATCAGGAAGGATGCAGCGGGCGCTGGGCGAAACGTCGACGTCGGTAGTTCCTCCTCCACCATCGGTTTCTGGATCGGGAGGAACCAGTGCGGGTTCCAGGTTGATCGCACTTGGCGTGAATCCGGCGGCGCCAACCGGACCAGTAGAACCGCCGGCTGGAAACCGACGCGGGAGCTTTTCGGCAAATCCATCAGGTAAACCCGGGGCAGCGGGAACGCCTGATGTGCCGGGCACTGCCGACGGTAAAAACGCATCGCTAGGGAGTCAGAGCGGCGCAGGCTCAAGCGCCGGCGGAGCCAAGAGCGCCTCGAATGGATTGCCGGCAGGGTTGCACGTTGGACCAGCACCACCCGGCGCACCAATTGGCAACATCGCGAGCGAGGGATCCGCAGGCAAATCAAGCGACGGCGTGTCATCCGTCATAGCAAGCACGAATCCGCGCACCAACACCACTCCCTCAGGGAAAATGGCGTCTCCGCTCCCGGACGAAAAAGTGAGTGACCTAGATCGACAGGTATTTGGGCCGAGGCGCGTGTACTCCATGACCCTTAACATGCCCAATCTGAATTCGTCGGGAGGAAGTTGGGTCATCCGGTTTTCCGAGCTTAAAGAAGAAAGCGCAAAAGGAGAATTGTTCGCGCCGGAAGCCACACACAAGGTCGATCCCGGATATCCAATCGAACTGATTCGCCAGAACGTACAAGGCATGGTGACACTTCGGGCTGTAATTCACAGCGATGGACGCGTGAGTGATGTGAAGGTATTGAACAGCCCAGACGAACGCCTGGACACATATGCGCGAGCTGCGTTCGAACAATGGCAGTTTCGTCCAGGAATGAAAAATGGAAATGCGGTTGCGCTGGAAGCCGTGGTGACCATTCCATTTCGAATCCGGAAGGCGTTCTAGTTTTAGATCTTTCCGCTCGCCGTTCCTATGCGCGCAGGAACTGGAGACGAGCGGATTTCGAGCCTCTTATCGATCTCCGCGTAGATAGCTGGATTCGCGCACACTTCGTAATAGCGCCGCTCTGTCCACCGCTGCAACGTGAACGTTCGTAGATCAATATGCGCGATACGGCTTTCACGCACTGCGATCTTCCTGAAAATATCGTTGCCCAGAGGCACGAGGCCGGTAAAGAAACGGCTGCCCTCTTCATCCCACAGTAACGGCAGATTGACCGCACAAGGAGAAATCGAAACTTCCTGCTGGAGTTTGTGGAAGGCCGCCTCATTCATGCAGATGCCGCCCACATTGAAGCGCAAAGTGAAGTCTTCAGTGTTCCCGCCTGCATCGGAATCGCTGACAGTTTGAAAGGTAAAGACGTGGAATGGACTCTCCAGAGTCTGCATAGCCTTTCGGACACGCTTGTTGCATGACGAGAGGCGATCGCTCTCGTTGACCGCGTCGGAAATCATGATGCGGCGATTGCCGTCCATCAGGTAGAGCGGCGCTGCTTCCTGATAAGAAATTCCAATTCCCAGTTCGAGGTTAGGCAATCCCGACCGAGCAAGCGTCTCGTTGTATCCGCGCACGATGTCGATGATTTCCCGGGCTAGGACGCATGCACGGCTCACCGCCATCGCAGGTTCTCCCTCACGCTCCAGCAGCGCGAGGATAATGGCATCGCCTTCCAGGAAAACTTTCGTCGCTCCGTATTTGGGTAAGAGCTTGTTGACCGGATCGTAGAAATTGAGACTAAAAAACGACGCTGGGTTGAGATCCCGCTCCATCAAGGAACGCGTCAGGCGTGAACTGTCTCGAATGTCGGCCTTCAGAATGACGTGGTGAAGGATTTTCTCTTCTGTAGGGCGTTGTTCATCGGGCAGGAGGAAGTCATAGAGCGTTCCGTTAACAGCGCTAAGTTCTCGGAGCTTATCGTTACCGATAAGGTTTACGCTGTCTGTCCCTGCATTCAAGGCTTCGAGGCGGCGAAGATCGCGATGAAAACAGATGAAGTCCCGAAGAAACCGCACTGCGACCTTTGCGCGTTCGGTCCCGCGACAGCTGGAAGTGCGTTCCACGGCGGCGTAGAGGCTATCTGGTGTCAGCTTCCCGTGCTCCTCGATCATTTTCACAACGCGACTGCATTCCGCGCGAGACACCAGAGCGTTCTTTAGCTGCTGCGGGTTGATGCGAGGGGCGTACTCGGAAAGCAACGGAACGGCCTCGTACGACGCGACAACCTGCTCCAAGATCTGTTCGTTCTCGAGTAGGTCGATCCACGATTCGAGTCGAATACGCCGAGATTTTGCCTGAGGCGACGCTTCATCGTGCGCGTCGCCAAGGAGTTCATGGGCGTTCTCAGGCGCGTTCAACCACGAGTCAGTGATGGCCTCGTCCGTTTCAGCGATATTCAGCGATTGCAGGAAGTCGCATGCAACGCGGCGAACATTCGCGAATCGATCGACATCGCGATCAAAGTTCCCGAACATGACATAGTGCTGCGCTCCAAGGTAGTCATCCCTACCGTCTTCGCTGAAAACGAGCGGGTTCAGAAACAACTGGTATGCCGAATTATCTACTTCGCCGAAAAGGGAGCGGCGCATGCGCGCCAACGTTTCCTTTTCGATCTCGCGCAAAATTTGAAACAAATCCTGGCCGGTCTTACGGATCGTGATCTTTTTTCGAACCTGGTAGGACGCTACGCGTTCCCGCTGGGCCATCGCCGCCTGCTGACGCAAACCGTCAAGACTCTTGATCATCATCCGGCACTGTTCGAGTACTTGCGAAAACTGGTGATGGAGCTCGGCGCGCAAGAACTTCAGAATGGCCAAACGCCCTAGAACATCGACCGAGAGGCTGCCTTTCATTTTCGCCTTAGTCAGGCTCGCGATAAGCATGTCTGCGAGCAGAGGCTTTAACTCGGCGGCATCCGTACGCGGTTGTGCTCGGCCGGGGGCGGACTTTCCTAAAAAATGACTGGGCGCAGCGGATACTGCTGTCTCCATCGAAAGAAGAGTGTCGACTTCCCCGTGGCGCGCAATGCGATGCGCGATTTGAAGGCGCGCAGATTCCACAAACTTCGGGCTCAGATAGACGTCATGGCGTAAATTGTCTACCCCGACTTGGAGGGTCTCTAAGGAAAGGGAAGGCACGTACGAAACCAGGTGGGGCGGCTCAAGCTCGCCCGGAGACTGACCTAGCCGGAGGATTGGGATGCGAGGTATGCGCACGGCGGATAGCTGCGGACTCCACTCCGCTATTGGTGACGAGCAAACGAATGCGCAGCAAGCCCAACAGCGCTTGCGACGGTTCCAAAGCCCGGAACCTTCTTATTTCACAGTACTTCCAGACTTGAGGCTAGCACGATGCCAACGGCGGACCAACGTTACCCAAGTTACCGCATAACGCACTCATTCTAAATAACTTACCGTGCTCAGAACCCAATCCTAGGCCAAATTGTCCAGTTCGCCTGTTTCTAAAATGCGTGGGCTTCAATTATCTTCGACCGCAGGAGTTCGTCACCAAACATGCCGACTGCAATTCATGAACCCACACGCATCCAAGCGGCTGGAAACAAACCAAAACTTATCGATGAATTCATCGGGCGCATCAACAGCAAAGACTCGCAAGTGAGCGTTGCTCACATGCGAAGTCCTGAAGGTTGGGAAGAACCGGGTCAGACGCCCGAGTTTGACGAGTACACGATCGTGTTGAAAGGGATGATTCGCGTCACGCACAAGGATGGATCGATCGATGTTCGCACAGGCCAAGCCGTGATCGCACACAAAGGTGAATGGATCCGGTATTCCACTCCTGAGGCAGGAGGCGCGGAATACATTGCTGTATGTGTGCCGGCGTTTTCGATGGAGACGGTACACCGCGATGAACGACACGACAGGGATGGCAAGGCACTGAGGTAACGGTCGAGATGAAGCATGCCATCGTCGGTGCAGGAGGTGTCGGCGGGCTACTCGGGGGCGCACTCGCGCATTCCGGAGAATCGGTCGCAATGGTGGTGCGCCCGGGAACTCGAAACAATTATCCGGAAAAAATACATGTCGACAGCACGTTTGGAAAATTCGACGAGTCAGTGGAGTGGACCGAGAGCGTCCCCCCAGCTGATGTCCTATGGCTCGCGGTGAAGGCATTGCAACTCAATGACTCGCTGCGATTGATTGCGGAGGGAGCAAGGCTTCCTCTTATTGTTCCGTTGCTGAATGGAATCGACCACGTTGCGCTTCTTCGCGATCGATTCGGGGAGCACGCTGTGTTGCCAGGAACGATTGCCGTAGAAACTGAACGGACTGCTCCGGGACACATCGTTCACCGATCTCCATTTGCGAAGCTGAATCTATCCGCACGCGGACGGGGAATGCTTGCACAGACGATGGATCAACTTCGAAAAATCGGTTTTACAGGCGAATTCATCGACAATGAGTCGACGCTCATGTGGGGCAAGCTCGTTTTTCTCGGACCCCTTGCCCTTTCGACCACAGCCGCCAACAAGACGATCGGCGAACTGGTTTCGAATCCCGAGCTTTGGACAAACTTGCAGGCGTGCGTGCGCGAAGCTTGCACGGTTGGAAGTGCGGAAGGCGCGAAGTTGAACTTCGATGTAGTCATCAAGGCGATTCTGGCGTTACCGGCGTCGATGAAAAGCTCGATGCAAAAAGATGTGGAACAGGGACGTCTGCCGGAGGTCGATGCGATTGGTGGGGGAATCGCGCGCGCTGCAGACCGACACAATATTCCGGCACCGGTGACGACACGATTGATTGAAACAGTGCGCAGGCGAGCAGGGATGGCACAATCAAGCTAGGGCCATATGCTGAGCGCCGTACCTATTCCCATTCGATCGTACCCGGCGGTTTCGACGTGATGTCGTAAACCACACGGTTCACACCGCGCACTTCATTCACAATTCGATTCGAGATGATCTTCAGAACTTCATAGGGCAGTGGCACCCAATCTGCAGTCATGCCGTCTTCCGAATGGACGGCACGTATGGCGCACGTGTAAGCGTAGGTGCGCTGGTCACCCATTACACCGACCGACATCACAGGCAGGAGCACGGCAAAGGACTGCCAGATTTTCTGGTAAAGCCCGGCCTTCTTGATTTCGGAACCAACAATGTCGTCGGCTTCCTGAAGAATCGCAATCCGGTCGGGGGTAACTTCTCCCAAAATACGCACGGCGAGGCCAGGACCTGGGAATGGCTGGCGCTGAAGAATTTCTTCCGGCATGCCGAGATCGCGGCCTATCCGGCGAACTTCGTCCTTGAAAAGGTCCTTGAGCGGCTCGATCAGCTTGAGTTTCATTTTCTCCGGCAGCCCGCCGACGTTGTGATGTGTCTTGATCGTCTGCGACGGACCGCGGACCGATCGCGATTCGATGACGTCCGGATAGAGTGTTCCCTGCACCAGCCACTCTACGTTGCCTTCTTCTTTCTCGATGCGATGAGCTTCTTCATCGAAAACGGCAATAAATTCGTTGCCGATGATTTTTCGTTTTGTCTCAGGATCGGTCACGCCCTTCAACTTATCGAGAAAGCGTGCACTTGCATCGACGGCGATAAGATGAAGCCCGAGTTTGTCGCGCAGGGTGTTCTGTACCTTCTGAAATTCATCTTTGCGGAGCACGCCGTTGTTCACGAAAACGCATGTCAGTCGAGACTTGCCTTGACTATCGCGCATAGCCCGATCGACAAGAACCGCTGCGACCGATGAATCTACGCCGCCCGAGAGCGCGCAGATTGCGCGGCCTGAGCCCACTTGCTGACGAACCGAAGATACAGTTGCATCGATAAAGAGCTGCGGGGTCCAGTCCGCTTTCGCGCCGCAAATCTTGAAAACGAAATTTCTTAGGATGTCAGCGCCAAGCTTTGTATGGTGCACTTCTGGATGGAATTGCACGGCCCACATTCTCTTGTCAGGATTTTGGATTCCAGCGAGTGCGCTGGGAGAACGTGCCATCAATGTAAAGCCCTCTGGCAGTTGTTCGGCTTCGTCTCCGTGAGACATCCAGACAGCAAGAACTTTTGGCAGGCCTTCCAATAACTCGGAGTCAGCTGTTTTCTCCACGGTCGCGTGGCCATATTCGCGCTTGGATCCGGGCCGCACTTTGCCTCCCAGCGCATGCACCATGAAGTGCAGTCCATAACAGATTCCCAGCACGGGCTTGCCGATTTCTAACACACGAGCATCGGCTTGCGGAGCATCGGCGTCGTAGACCGACGACGGTCCGCCAGACAAGATGACGCCGATCGGCGAATAGCTGCGGATTTCGTCGAGGCTCGCCGTACAAGGCAAGACTACGGAGAAAACGTTCTGTTCACGGATGCGGCGCGCAATGAGCTGGGTGTATTGCGAACCAAAGTCGAGGATGACGATGGATTGGTTTTCCACCGACGAGTCTCTCAGATTGGTTGAGTAGTGTAAAGCGAGGAAACCAGATTTGCCACTTAGAGAGGTCTGCAGACGTCAGACGTTTGGGTCTGGAAGCTGCACTTTTTCTCGCGTTTCCACTTCACTAAGGATGTCGTCGTCAGGCGGAAACGGCATGGCAATCTGCTTCGCGTTGAGGGTTTCAGCGGCAGGCAATGGGGTTGGCGCCATGTTCACCGGTGTTTCCACCAAGCAATACCACGCAGCCATACGTCCGATGTGAACTGAATCAGCGGCAATGAAATACAGCAGACCTAGCATCCCCAGCCCGGTAAGAACAAGCAGGCCGGGCAGGAATTGAGCCAAGCCTAGCACCATCGACGCAGCCGTGGTAGCGATGAAGAAAAGTGTCAGATGCGCAAGTCCAAACCAGAAATTGATCGCCCATAGCCCGCCGGCCCGCTCTCGCGAGAAACGCGTTGCAGCGGCCAGTGCGCTAAACGAATCTTTTCGGTCGCGAACAGCGAACACGGCAGACAACGATAGTGTCCAATTCACCACGAGCCATGCGACGCAGACGAACGACAACAGAACAAGTGTGAGGAAAAATGCCAACGCTGGCTTGGGACTCTTGGGCGTCGAAAAGTATCGCGGAATGACGAAAGACCCTACCAAAGCAATCGAGGCGGCGAGGCCGACCGTCAGCCGCAGAAAATTCAATCCAGCAAGTGAACTTAGTGCTCTTCTGTGAGGCGTTGGGGGCTCCTCGACCTCAGTGGGTGAAGATTCACGCAGGTGCGAGAAATATTCGCGGATGGAGGCGAGGCTCGCGGAACGCCCTAGGGCGGCGATCAGCGTCCAAGCGATCGATAGCCCCGAGACGGCGACGATCCCACCGAGTAACAGTCGAACACTGCTGCCTTGAAAAATGTGACTGATAGCTCTGCCGATCAATGTAGGTTGTCCCGAGTTGAGAAAGAAAAGATCGCGCGGCCCAACTGGCAAAGTGTCGAGGTACTCAATGAGAAGTGCGCTCAGGAGAAAGGCGCCCGCGGCCCAAAAGCTCCATCGCCAAGCGACCTCAGCGAGCGTGAGCGAAGGGCGGCGCAACATTATGCGAAACCCTTCGAGCGTAGGCGAGCGTTGCATCAACAGGAAACTATTTCACAACGATACTTACCAATTTCCCCGGAACCACGATTTTTTTTGCGATCTGCTTTCCAGCAATCGCGCTTTTCACTTTGTCGTCCGCGAGAGCTGCGGTAAGAACGGCGGCGTCTTCGGCTCCAGCGGGTACGACGACGCGGGCCCGCAGCTTGCCGTTAATCTGCACCGGGATTTCAATTTCTTCTTCCTTGGCGAGAGCGGCGTTGTACTTTGGCCATGCTACGCGGAAGATGCTTCCCTTCTCCCCGAGCATCTCCCACAACTCGTGCGAGAGATACGGCGCGAAGGGAGCGAGCAAGAGCGCCAAGCTGCGCTGCACCTCGGTGAGGAGTGATGCCGGCACAAGGCCCTGTGCAATTTTCTCTTCAGCGCCATAGAGTGTATTCACAAGTTCCATGATCGCCGCAATGCATGTGTTGAAGTGCCAGCGGCCCTGAAAATCGTCTGTAACCCGCTTGATGGTCTGGTGAAGCTTACGCTGAATCGCACGCGCTTCCGGCGATAATGAAACCTCTGTCGATGCGGCAGACGCCTGGCTCGCATAGCGCACGAAGAAGCGATAGACACGCCCAAGAAAGCGCTGAATCCCGTCGATGCCGGAATCTTGCCAGTCGAGATCGCGATCGGGGGGTGCCGCAAACAAACTGTACAGACGGGCGGCGTCAGCGCCGTAACGGGCCACCATCTCATCGGGACTCACCACGTTGCCCAGATTTTTCGACATCTTCGCGCCATCTTTGATCACCATGCCTTGGGTGAAAAGACGCTCGGCAGGTTCATCGTTCTTCACAAGTCCCATGTCACGCATGAACTTCGTCCAGAAGCGCGAATAGATGAGGTGGAGGATTGCGTGTTCTACCCCGCCAATATACTGATCAATCGGAAACCAATAGTCGACGATCTTGCTGTCAAAAGGAGCTTTGTCATTTCGCGCGTCCGCGTACCGATAGAAGTACCAGGACGAATCGACAAATGTGTCCATGGTGTCGGTCTCCCGACGAGCGGCTCCGCCACACTTCGGACACTTCGCATTTACGAACTCCGGAACTCGGCTCAACGGTGAACCACCCGTCAACGTGATGTCCACATTGTCCGGCAAGATCACCGGCAACTCGCTCTCGGGCACCGGAACAACGCCGTCCTTGTCGCAGTACAATATCGGGATGGGCGTACCCCAATACCGCTGGCGTGAGATACCCCAGTCTTTGAGGCGATAGTTGACAGTAGCTTTGCCGAAGCCGTTCGCTTCAGCATGCTCCGACATCTTTGCGATCGCTTCTTCGCAGCTGAGCCCATTAAACGGCCCGGAGTTCACCAATACACCGTTCATCGTCGTGAACGGAATTTCGGGTTCAACGACGGTCTCTTCCGGGTCTCCATCGCGAGGTACGATGACGATTCGAATATCCAGCTTGTACTTTTTGGCAAACTCGTAATCGCGCTCGTCGTGCGCTGGGACGGACATTAGCGCCCCGGTGCCATAGTCCATGAGAGCGTAATTGGCAACCCAAACCGGAAGCGCCTCGCCGTTGTATGGGTTGCGCGCGTAACGCCCTGTAAACACGCCGTGTTTCTCGATTGCGCCGAAATCGCCAGCTTCTTTTGCTTTACGTTGTTCGGCAATTAACTGTGCAACTTGAGCGCGTAACTCGGCATTTGCTGATGTGATATCCGCAACGATTGGGTGCTCGGGCGCCAACTGAACTGATGTCGCGCCATAGATTGTGTCGACACGAGTAGTAAAGACTTTGATCTTAGATCCCGCAGGGCCTACGCTTCCCCCTAGGTCGAAATCAACAAAAGTACCTTCGCTTCGCCCGATCCAATTCCGTTGCATGATCCGGACTTTTTCGGGCCAGCCGTCAAGTTTTTCGAGGTCCTGCAGCAATTCGTCTGCGTATGCAGTGATCCGCAAGAACCATTGTTCAAGTTCCCGCTGTTCGACCAATGTGTCTTCGTGACGCCAACAGCGTCCACCGACTACTTGCTCGTTCGCAAGCACGGTGGCGCACGCCGGGCACCAGTTGACCCGACTCTTTTTTCGATACGCCAAGTCTTTTTCAAACAGTTTTAGGAAAAACCACTGGTTCCAACGGTAGTACTCGGGTAGGCAGGTTGTGACTTCACGAGACCAATCGTAGGCAAATCCAAGGCGCTGCATTTGCGCCTTCATGTTGGCAATGTTTGAAAGCGTCCATTGTCGCGGCGGCGTGTTGTTTTTGATTGCTGCGTTTTCAGCGGGCAGGCCAAAAGAATCCCATCCCATGGGATGGAGGACGTTATACCCATTCATCCACATGTAGCGCGCGAGAGCGTCCCCGATTGAATAGTTGCGCACATGTCCCATGTGCAAGGCCCCCGAAGGATAGGGCAACATTTCGAGCACGTAATATTTTGGCTTGGTGGAACTGGCCTCCGCCGCATAAAGCGCGGGATCGTGCTGCCATTGTTCAAACCATTTTGTCTCGATGCGCTGTGGATCGTACCGCTCGTCCCGAGTCTGTTTTTCTTCCTGCTGCGTCATAGGTGGCATGGCGGGTGATGAGGTAAACCTCTATTTTACAACGATCGCCGCGTTTCTTTCGGACACCGCCCAGAAGCGAACCTACGGATTTGTTTCGCCTTCACGGTGACGATACACTGAATGTTCCGAGGTGGATTCATGTTAGTCGTAATGCAGGCACTCGCTACGGACGAGCAGATCCGGGCTGTGTGCGAGAAAATCGAGAGCCTGGGTTACAGAGCCCACGCTATGCCCGGCGCGCAGCGCACTGCGATCGGCATTACCGGCAACCGTGGGGAAGTAGAACCCGGCACGTTGGACGAAATGCCAGGCGTCCAGGAACTCATCCGAGTCAGCAAGCCGTACAAACTGGTCAGCCGCGACGTCAAAGACGAGAAAACAGTCATTAGTTTTCCCGGCTCCGACGCGACCATCGGAGGTAAGAGTCTCGCTATCATCGCGGGGCCATGCGCCATCGAAAGCAGAACGCAGGCCTTCGGCGTTGCTGATCGCATTCAGCGATCAGGAGCACAATTTTTTCGGGGTGGCGCGTACAAACCGAGGACATCCCCTTACTCATTTCAAGGCTTGGGTGAAGAAGGCCTACGGATCATGGCCGAAATCCGCGATCAGTATGGAATGCGAATCATCACCGAAGCGATCGACAACGAATCCCTGGCACTGGTGGAAGAGTATGCGGACGTCATCCAGATCGGTGCCCGCAACATGCAGAACTTCTCTCTGTTAAAACGTGCGGGTCGCTCGAAGAAACCTGTATTGCTAAAGCGCGGCATGTCGGCGACGCTTGAGGAATTTCTGATGGCGGCCGAATACATCATGAGCGAGGGCAATTACAACGTAATCTTGTGCGAGCGCGGCGTGCGAACCTTCGCGGATCATACGCGAAACACTCTTGATTTAAGCCTGGTCCCGGCTGTCCAGCGTTTAAGCCACCTGCCGATCGTGGTCGATCCAAGCCACGGCACTGGAAAGCGTAATAAAGTTACGCCGCTCTCGCGCGCTGCAGTTGCGGTGGGCGCAGACGGGTTGATCGTGGAAGTGCATTGCGATCCCGACAAGGCTTTGTCAGACGGAATGCAGTCGCTTTATCCGGAGCAGTTCGACGAGTTGATGGCGCAAGTCCGGCAGATTGCGCCGGTCGTCGGGCGCACAGTGGATGAGCCGCGGGGGCACGCCGCGAAGCCAACCGCAATGCGCTCCATGGCGTCGGACTAGTATTGCTTCGCACCAAGTGAACCGGGTGCGAGAGTTACGTTGTTCTGCGTAGGACTTCCAAACAAGTTGAGAAAAATCCTCGTCACTATTGTATTGTTGCCGATTCTCGCCGGAGTTGGCTGGTGGTATTTCCGCGAGCAATCGTTGCCCAACTATGGCCCGGCATATCGCGAATATGCCTACATTACGAACGGTAAGAGCGATACTGTTACGGTCATTGATCTGCGCACATTCCAACCCGCTCGGACGATTCCCGTTGGATCAGAACCCACAGGCGTTGCGGCGAACAGTAAAAAGAACGAGGTCTACGTCGCGAATGCGGGATCAAATAACGTCAGCGTCATCGACGCCGAGCAAAACAAAGTGGTCGCAACCTTGGGCGTTCATGGTCGACCTTACTTCATTGACGTCTCCGCTGACGGTAAGCGTGCATACACAGCAAATTCAGCCTCGAATAACGTCTCGGTGATAGATCTCGACAAGCGTGCAGTCACCAGCAACATTCGAGTCGGGACCGCTCCAGGGCTGGCGCGAGTCACTCCCGACGGGCGCACGGTTGTAGTCAGTAACCGAGAGAGCGACACTGCCTCCATTATCGATGCGACGAAATTGCAGGTGCGCGCCACGCTGCCGATTTGTCGTGAGCCCGGCGACATCGCAATCCTTCCGGACTCTAGCAAGGCTTTTGTGGCGTGCTCGGGCTCGGGACAAATTGCATCTATCGATTTGAAGTCGGATAAAGTTCTTGCGCTACTGGACGTGGGACAAACGCCGGTCAATCTCGCATTAAAACCTGACGGCGGTGAACTCATCGTCTCGAACTTCGGTTCGGGCAGTATGTCCATTGTTGAGACGACGACAAACGAAGTTGGGGGCAGCTACCTGATTGGAACTCAGCCCGTGCGTGGAGTGGTGAGCGCCGACAACTCCCGCGTTTACGTAAGCAATTTTGGATCGAACAGCGTCGCGGTCTACGATATCGACATAGGAAAAGTCATCGCCGTTTTGCCGGTTGGCAGCCGTCCAGACGGCCTAGCGCTTTCGCAGAGCCAGAACTACCTGCTTGTTCTCAACTCTCAATCGGGTGACGTGACCGTGATTCAGAAAAGAAAGGCGCGCAAACTCGAGCCAACCGAATATTCATTGCTCACAATGATTCCGGTCGGTGTTCAGCCAAATAATATCGTCGTGAAATCATTCGTGATTACCAAACACCCCTGACAGTCGGAGCGTCGTTACTCAAACCCGCTGCTTCAACCCTAACCACGAGCGTCTTGGCCCGTCTAAACACACACCGCGAGTGTTAAGTGTCTATCAGAGGGCAGGTGTGGGGAAGATTCGGACATTATTGGCAATCGGTGCGTGCGTCTTTGGGGCATCCACAATTGTGATGGCTGCACCTCCAGAATTCAGCGCTATTTCCATTCCGCGCGTGACGAGTGTTCCCACGATTGAAAGCTTTCTCGACATGAAGCCAAGCCCCGAATGGGATGGAAAACTGGCAAAGGTCGCAGGTTTTACCCAACGCATTCCGACGGATGGGGCTCCCTCAACCCAACAGACCGACGCCTATCTTGGGTACGATGACAAGAACTTATATGCAATTTTTGTCTGCTTCGATACCGACCCACAAAAACTAAGGGCTCGTCTTTCTCGTCGCGAGGACATCATTGAAGATGATTCGGTTGAGATCATGCTCGACACGTTTCACGACCATCGTAGAGCCTACGCTTTTCTGGCCAATCCGCTCGGAGTGCAAGCCGATGCGCTCTGGACCGAGGGGCAAGAGTTTGATTTCTCTTTCGATACAGTTTGGAATTCGCAAGGCCGGGTGACCGAGCGCGGCTACGTTGTCTGGATGGAAATCCCCTTTCGAAGCTTGCGGTTTTCATCGAGCAATCCACAGACATGGGGGATACTGCTCAATCGCGGCTTGCCGCGAAAGAACGAAGACACATTTTGGCCCCCGTATTCGAGCCGAATTGCAGGCAGGTTGAACCAGGCTGGCACAGCCACCGGGCTTGAGCGAATTTCACCTGGTCGAAATTTTCAGCTCATTCCGTATGGCATCTTTCGTTCCTATAGGGAACCTGATCTGAGAGACCCGGACAATCCGACGTTCTCGCAGCGAAATGCGTACGGTCAAGTTGGCCTCGACGCGAAAGTTGTGCTTAAGGATAAGTTCGTTCTCGACGCGACTGCCAATCCAGATTTCAGCCAGGTTGAATCTGACGAGCCTCAAGTCACGGTGAACCAACGGTTCGAAGTATTGTTTCCGGAGAAGCGGCCGTTCTTTCTTGAAAATTCAAATTACTTTGTCACTCCTTACAATCTGGTTTTCACCAGGCGCATCGAGCAACCAAAGTGGGGCGTGAGACTCACGGGGAAAGACGGTCCCTGGACAGTTGGACTGTTGGGCGCGGACGACGTAGCACCGGGACTGGATGTACCCAAGTCAGATCCCAAGGCCGGCAAACACGCATACTATTCAATTGCTCGCATCAGCCACGACATAGGGTCGCAGTCGACAATCGGCGTTCTATATACCGATCGCGAATTTGCCGGCAGTTTCAACCGCGTGGGAGGAATTGATGGGCGTTTTCGCATCGGCAACAACTGGACTGCTGATTTTCAAGGCGTCGCCAGTTCAACCAGACAGGTGGATGGCAGCTACCTCGCTGGTCCACTCTTTACGGGCGATGTCTTTCGGCAGGGCAGAAAGCTCAACTACGAGTTTCATTACAATGATCGCGCCGATGGTTTCCGAACGGAATCTGGATTCGATCAGCAGTCGGGCATTCGAGTGTTAGACCAGATTATCAACTACAGCTTTCGCCCCGAGGGAAAGCACCTCATTGCATGGGGCCCGATATTCGAACATTCCGGCATTTGGGACCACGCTGGAAATCATCTGAACTCAGGAATTTTCCCTGAGTTGAAATTTGAATTCGTGGGCCAGACATTCCTGGCTGTCACCTACGCGCTCGAAACCGAACTGCTCAGACCGATCGATTTTTCGGTATTGACCGACAATATCGAATTCAGGCGCCATACGACTGTCGTTGCCTTTGACACAGGCTTACTGAGGCAAATGACGTTCCACGCCGATTACCGCTGGGGCTCGCGCGTCTTATATGACTCACCGGTGGGAGAACCGCCGTCGTTGGCGGGCCGAACAAGTGCCAACATCACCCTAACCGTTCGGCCTAGCCGCTCTCTTCGCATCGACAACACTTACCTGCTGTTTAGACTGCACGAGCGCAAAGGGTCGAGTGGGATTTTTAACGACCACATCATTCGCAGCAAATGGAACTACCAATACAACAAAGAATTGTCATTTCGGTTCATCGGTGAGTACGACGCGTTATTGGCAAATCCAGCGAACACCTCACTGAAGACTTCGAAGCGCTTCAATGCAGACTTCCTAGTCACGTATCTGCTCCATCCGAATACAGCTCTTTACATCGGCTACAACAGCAATCTAGAAAACGTGCTACTTCCGCTGGAATCGGATCCCGGCGCGGTGAACGGTCTCGCACGCGGCAGAAGCTTTCACAATGATGGCCGCAACTTCTTTGTGAAAGCGTCGTACCTGTTCAGATTTTGAAATAGCTGCTTTACGGCTTTCCAAGTAGTTCCAACACGGCGGCGGTCTCCGCGGTAATCCCCGTCTTCAGACTCGGTTCCCGATCGGGAGCGAAGTAGGCGGAATGAAGCCCCGGCAACTCCTGTCCACTTTTGTGCGCGGCTTCGAGTTTTTCCTGATTCGCTGCCCCAACCCAAAAATCGAATGCTGGAACCCCCGCTCGTCCGTATTCAGCGAAATCGTCGGCGGCCATCGCAGGCGAGGTCAACTCTACGTTCGAATCACCAATGGCGCTTCTTAATGCTGCGACCGTCCGTTCCGTGAGTTTGGGGTCGTTGTATACCGCTTTGACGGTTTCAACCACCTCGACAACAGGGGCCTTTTCCGCTCCCGCTGCAGCGGCTTCTGCTTTCGCGATGCGAGCGATGCCGTCGATGAGTCTCTGCCTTACTTCGTCTTTGTAGGAACGAACTGTCAGTTGAAGATGAGCTTCTTCAGGAATGATGTTGCTTCGCGTGCCGGCATGGATAGACCCAACGGTTACAACCGCGGGATCAAACGGGCTGTTCTCGCGCGATACGAGTGTCTGCCACGCGAGTATCGTTCGCGCTGCTATGACGATGGGATCAATTGCAACTTGCGGGGCGGACCCATGGCCGCCGCGGCCAAAGATTGTTACCTCGACTGCATCTGAATTGGCGAGCGCAAATCCGGAAACGTAACCAATCTTCCCAGCAGCTATTCCACTCGAGTCGTGAACGGCGATGGCAAAATCGGGCTTTGGGAACCGTGTGTAAAGACCCTCTTTCAACATCGCCACGGCGCCTGTGACGGTCTCCTCTGCAGGCTGGCCGACATAAATGAACGTTCCGCGCCAGCGATCTTTGTTCTGCGCCAGCAAAGCAGCCGTACCCATGCCGATCGCCATGTGCAGGTCGTGACCGCAAGCATGCATGACCCCGACGTCAGCGCCCTTATCATTTTTGCTTTTGACTTGGCTTGCGTAGGGTAGTCCAGTCTTTTCCTCGACTGGAAGCGCGTCTAGTTCTGCGCGAATCATCACGGTTGGCCCCGAACCGTTTTTCAGAACGCCGACCACGCCGGTTCCTCCAAATCCGGTTGTCACCTCATACCCGACCTTACGAAGCTGATCGGCAATTTTCGCAGCGGTCTTTTCTTCGTGAGATGAGAGTTCTGGATTTCTGTGGAGGTCCAGATAAAGCGCCTCCATCTGGGGGTAGATGGCTTCGACTTGGGCCTTGGACGGAAAGCGCGACGGGTCTGCTGCGCGGACAGGCGAATACGAAACAAAAACAACGAGAGCGATGACGAGGCAAGAATTGGTTATTTTCACGGTTGGCTATTAAACCACAAGCTCCTTTTCGAGAATCGGAGATGCCCAAATATCCTGTGTTTTCAATAGGTTACTTTTGTTACTTCGGTGGTTCTATGGCCTTCGGATAGATTGCCGCACCGCTTGCCGACACCTATAATCGATCCACTCTGGTTTAGATTTCTCCGTCAGGTTCCGGGTAGCAATAAGCGGGGGTGAATTGTGTCTCCGCTGAGAGGCTAATTTCCCGGTTATGCGCAAGCGCCTGAAACATGCCCTGATGGCTATCCCCATAGTCGCGACCTCCTTTTCCTTCACGCCCTGTCTTTACGGCCAAAGCTCCGCATCGGCCGTCATAACGACGACGGATGAAAACGGGCGCAAGATATACGTCAACGATATCGCGCCGCCAGCACCCATTAGACGGTCGACGGCAGGGTTTTCCGCGCGAAGGTCCGGGCTTGTTTACTGGAGTTCCACCGAACGTCGTTGGAAACCCGTGCCATCGGCGAACGGGGCCACGATGAAGGCAGCCCGTTCGGCTGCAGCCGAAGTTGACCAATATTTGGGTGCAAATTCCAACCCCGAACTCCGGGGCGCAAACTTCACAACCGTAAGCTACGACAGAAGCAAAGCCTTTACAGCAGAACAGATTGACGCTGCAATCACGCAATCGGCAGCCAGGCACAACGTAGACCCTAACCTGGTGCGTTCCGTGGTCAAGGTGGAATCAAACTTCAACCCCAACGCCGTTTCCAGGAAAGGCGCCATGGGCTTGATGCAACTGATGCCCGGGACGGCGCGATCCCTCAATGTCACGAACCCTTTCGACCCTGAGCAGAACGTAGACGCAGGCGTTCGTCACCTTAAGAAGCTCTTGGAGAGCTTTGGCGGCGACGTGAAATTAAGTCTGGCGGCTTACAACGCTGGGGCCGGTGCCGTTGCAAGAAGTGCCGGAATTCCTCGTTTTGCCGAGACCCAGAACTACGTTCGGAGGATTACGAGCATCTATTATGGAGGGTCGGATCCAAATTCCAGGATTTTGGGCAACCCGATTCTCAATCCGGTGCGTGTGCAGCGAGACGCGCGCGGAGTTCTGTACATCAGCAATACCGATTGAAGCATCGTATAAAGTGGAAACAGGTAACGACCAGGCTGGTACGGGTAGGTAACGTTGACAATTCAGGCTTGTAGCCAACGCATCTTGCGCTGGAGCGCGGTCGGTGTCTTGTCGCTGCTCCCGGCTCTGCCTGCCCATGCTCGCACCCGACATACCGATGGTTGGGCTCGCGAGAAATTCGCCACTGCGGAGAGAATGCGGGAGGCCCTCAATGGCCGCCCAGCGAATGAACGCGCACGCCGGGAGTATCAACGTTCAATTGATGCTTATCGTCGCGTCTACTACGGCGCACCCTCATCGAGCAAGGCTGATCCCAGCGTCGTAGCAGCCGCCGAATTAATGGTCGAAATGGGTCGGACCTTCGACGATGACAAGATTCTGCGAGCCGCAATCGACCAATACAGGTTTTTACGAAAAGAGTATCCAGGGAGCAAGTTCCGCTTCGGTGCACTGTTCACGATTGGCGAGGTGTACAAGGAAGACCTAGACGATCCCGTTCATGCAAAAGCCGTGTTCGAGGAGTTTTTACAGCGGTATCCGCGAAACCATCTTGCAGATGATGCCCAACAAGCCTTGATCGACATCTCGCTCGAGGCAACCAAGAAACTAGAAGCCAGCAAGAAGGGCGACAAAAGCCAGCGTTCCAAAATTGCCAAGAATCAAAGCCGCGGGGAAGATTCCAAGTCTTTGAGCCAGCGCGGGAGCGCTCCGCGCGTCACAGGGATCCGGCACTGGTCAACACCGGACTACACCCGGGTCGCCATCGACTTGGAGCAAGACATCAAGTTTGACTCCCAGCGTATTGACCACCCGGATCGTATTTTCTTTGATCTGCGCGACACGAAGTTGGCTTCGACACTGGTTGGAAAAACGTTCGAGGTGGACGACGGACTCCTCAAGAAGATTCGTGTCGCCGAGTTTCAGCCAGGGCGAACGCGGATCGTACTTGAGGTCGAAGACCTTTCTGAATATAACGCCTTCTTGTTGCCGAATCCTTCCCGGCTGATCATCGACATTCATGGGAATCAGGCCAAACGAGCAGTCGCCAGAGTTGGGGGAACCAAGGATCGACAGGACGAACCGAATGAAGCGCGTTCGGCGCAGGCCGACGCCGGCTCGCAAATCGATGACACTGCTGACCTGAAAGAAGTGAAGGAGGCTGCAAAAATCGACGCAGCGGCTATCTCCAAAGCCCAGAAAGCCGCTAAGCAGTCGGACTCCGTTGCCAGCGCCAAGCCTGCCATTCCCAAACAACCCCAGAAAGAAATCCCAAAGACCATCGTCGAAGCGGATGATGATGATGACGACACAACGGTCGCGGTCGTTAAGACAACCGTGGCGCGCCCCGAGGTACCTCGCGCCCCGGCAAAGGGCCTTCCCGAGGCTATGGTTTCCGACCGCAACGTCGCTGCGAAGAAAAAGAAGAGCTCAAAATCGAAGGATGATTTGGCCACCGCTGACGCTCGCGAAGCTCGCCCAACAGCGGCGGGAGATCGATCGCTCATCCGTGCACTGGGTTTGAAGATTGGGAAGATCGTGATTGATCCTGGCCACGGTGGACACGACACGGGAACGATCGGCCCAAACGGATTGCAGGAAAAAGATCTTGTTCTAGAGGTCGCGCGACGGCTCGGCCGAATGCTCGACCAGCGCTTGGGCGCCGAGGTTGTGTACACGCGTCAGGACGACACTTTCATTCCTCTCGAAACGCGAACGGCCATCGCAAATCGGGAACGTGCGGATTTGTTTATCTCCATTCATGCAAACTCGAGTCACGATCCTGGCGCGCGTGGAGTCGAAACGTACTATTTAAATTTCAGTTCCTCTCCCGAAGCGTTGGAAGTAGCGGCGAGAGAGAACGCGGTATCGGAAAAATCCATCTATGAACTGCAGGACCTGGTAAAGAAGATCGCACTCAAAGAAAAAATCGAAGAATCACGCGAGTTCGCGTCGGACGTGCAGCAAGCGCTTCACAATGGACTTTCGAGCCGGAGCTCAGGAATGCGAGATCGCGGAGTGAAGAAAGCACCGTTCATCGTCTTGATTGGAGCTAATATGCCTTCGATCCTTGCGGAAGTCTCTTTCGTGAGCAATCCTTCGGACGAGCGCAAGTTGGAGACCGCTGAGTATCGGCAACGTATCGCCGATTCCCTTTATCGAGGCATTTCCAGATACGTCAGCGGACTCAGCGGTATTAAGGTCGCCAGTCGCATAGCAAAAACAGAAGGTCAGTAGCTCACTTTGCCAGCCGCCGGTCCTCTGGAAACTTTCCTTGCCCATCTGTAGTCTAATAACGACGGGGTGTTAAGCACCTATTCCCGCTCTCATGAAGAATTTTTGGCGTGTCCCGTTCTTGCTGTTCGCAGTTTCATTCTCCCTCACAGCGTTCGGGGCTGCTGCGCCCGCAACGACCGTTCTTCCTCAGCAATTCGCCGGTTGGCAACTTAAGGGCAACGTTCGCTCGAGCAACAATCCAGAGGAAGCTGACGGCGCGAACGCTGCTGCTCTCAAGGAATATTTGTTCTCCGGGTTCGAGTCTGCGACATACGTTCGGGATGATGGCCGCAAGCTGACAATTCGATTGGCGCGATTTCAGGACGCATCCGGGTCATACGGAGCGTATACGTTCTATCGCGAGCCTCAAATGCTCGACGAAAAGATTGGCGATCAAGGATCATCTCTTAACAATCGGGTTTTGTTTTATCGCGGAAGCAGCCTAGTAGACGCCGTGTTTGAGAAACTCACTGTGATGTCTGCGGCCGAATTGAGGGAACTTGCGACGCTCTTACCAATTCCGGTAGGCAACGCAGCTCGATTGCCGATATTGCCCGGCTATCTTCCAAAGCAGAGGGCAATCAAAAACTCTGAGCATTACATCGTTGGACCTGCAGGGTTAAGCCACATAGGAGCCCCGCTTCCTGCCGACATGGTGAATTTCAAATCAGGCGCAGAAGTCGTTCTCGGGAAATATTCGACCAGCGCAGGCGAAAGCACTCTCATGCTGATCGAATATCCTACTCCGCAAATTGCGACCGATCGACTTCGACAGATTGACGCTGCGCACCCGCAAACCTCGCAACAGACGGGCGTTGCAACGTTGGTTGACTCGGGACCGCTATACGACAAACGCACGGGGCCGATTATTGCGATCGCAACTGGACCCCTATCGCAAAGTGAAGCGAAGGCTCTACTGGCTTCGGTCAGCTACGAAGCCGATGTGACGTGGAATGAGAACACAACAGTTACGAAGAAAGACAATCTGGCAAATTTGCTGGTCAACATTATTCTGCTCTGCGGAATTCTGATTGGTTTTGCCCTAATTGCGGGTGTGGCGTTTGGCGGTTTGCGTATCATTTTGCGAAGAATTTCTCCGGGCAGAACTTTCGGAGATCCCGACCAGGTTGAGTTCATATCTTTGCATCTCGGCGAGGGCAGGTCGGAATCTGTCTCCAACAGGTAAGTCAATCAATCGATTCACTTTATAGACGTCGAACCATGAAATGTGCCGGAAATGGCAAATCCAACGCGTTGTTAACACATTTTGTAAAAGATTGAAAATAAAGGTATTTAATTCCCAAAAATCCCTTGACACTCCGGATTTAGGACTCATAAGATTTCGCCAGAAAGTTTTGACGGAACAAACACCCTCCGTTGGAACTATTCTCCCTTGAAGAGAAGGTCGCCCACGTTGCCGGGCGGCCTTTTCGTTTACTGGGAATTTAATACTTGCGAGCCTCTCGCCTCGCCCTACTCTCCAGATCTTCGCCGTCGTTCACTCAATGTTTGGGTTTCAGAAGTTGGTGCTGCAAAACTTGCAGCCACAATCAAAATACAAGATTCTCCCGATTTTGATACGAAGACGCTGGCGGGAAACTATGTTCACCTATAGGGACTGAACATGAAACGCTCTGCACAGCAACCGACACCGCCAGCGAATTTGCGCGCCCTAATTGGCGCAAACTGTACCGTCAATTTTTATGATGCAAGGCGACCCGGCACCATTGAAGACGTGGTAGGCATCGCAACCACGGGAGTCAACGCGAACGAATCTTTACCCTCAGCCAATTCAAAATTCATTTGCGCGCGGGCGAGCTTGTCACTGTGCCAGGCTCAATGCTGAGCAACATTCGCAGGAGTCATTAACCCTTCTGAGATAGCACGGTTGCAATTCTGGGCAAGCACACGAAGGCACCGATTGCGATGCCAAAAATTAAAAAACCAAAAGCATTGTCTGAAACCTCACAAGCAATTTCCGGCCAACTGAGAGGGTGGAAGGAGATTGCAGACTTTCTGGGTCAGCCCCTCTCGGTAGCACAACGCTGGGCCAAGACGGGTATGCCAGTTTCGCGAGATCAGCGGTCCGTCACCGCCACAACAGAAGAATTAACGAAGTGGTTGGGCCGCGAGTCAGGAGAACCGGTTCACGTCGCCGCAGAAAAAGCGGATCTGTTCGCGGAGTTGAAACGCGGCCTCGCATACGTACGACACGATTCACATAAGACCAAATAGCAAACGCTCCCTCGCCCGGCAGAATCGGCGCCCGCGACCAATTTCTCGTTTTCATCGAAGCGATGATCCAGCATCTCAACGTAACGACGAGCCGCGAGCATGCTTGGACCGCTCGCTTTGTTGTAAACTAACTCCTGTTGATCAAGTCCTTTAGCCGACGTAGCTCAGTTGGTAGAGCAGCCGATTCGTAATCGGCAGGTCACCAGTTCAAGTCTGGTCGTCGGCTCCAACCTAACCCTGACAATCTCGATTTCAAGCTCTTGCATTCATTGTCAGGGACAGCCGTCTGCGTTCATACCTCTTACGAATTGGACTCGAGGTTGCTCAGTTGGCCTTCTTGGTTTCAATAATCGCCAGCTTAGTTGTCTTTCCATTCGCTCTTTTCACGGACATGGATTTGCCGCTGACCTTAGCCTGAATATCCTTACCCTTAACCCAATCCAAATGGCTTTCAGCGGGTGTTTTTGCCCGACAGGTGTATAAGGTATCCCCAATTTGAATAGTCAAATCATAACGATCCGTTTCCGCTGACAACGGGGCGTCTGTGCCAGAGTTCGCAGTGGGGGTGGCGGCTAGCTTTTCAACCGCGATGATCTTTCCAGATTGATAGTCTGATGCTTGGGCCTCACACAACAGAGACGAGAGTGCAACACACGCAACGAGCAAAACAATCCGAACAGACTTCATCATTTCCTCCAAATCACGTGGTCTGGCGAGTCCATCAAGAAGTTAATTAAAGGCATGCCATGTGTGGCCTGTCAGAATTGACAGACCGGCTAGGAATTAACACGGCAGTAACATTCGGATGAGATCGATTCAGCCGCCAACCACCTAAGGTGGAGAAACCACGCGTTCTCGTATCGCGAATTTCACCAGATCGGAGTTTGTTTTCAGGCCAAATTCTTCCATGATTCGGTACTTGTGGAAGGCGATTGTTCTTGGAGTTACGTGAAGGAAGTCGGCGGTTTCCTTCATGGTGCGCCCCTCCGCCAGCAGCTGCAATACCTGGCGCTGACGCGGAGTCAACTCCTTGTCATGATCTCGACGCGGATCGCGAACAAACCGATCCAGTAGCTGCTGCGCGACTTTTGGGGTTACGTAAGATTTGCCTTTCAACACTTCGCGGATGGCCTTAACCAACTCCGATCCGGCGGACTTTTTCAATAGGTATCCCGAGGCCCAAGAGCGAAGCGCTTCGGAAGCTACTTCACAATCCTCATTCATGGTAAGAGCGATGAGCTTCGTACGCGGCAGAAGGCGCTTCAGTTCCCTTCCCGCGTCCATGCCGTTCAACAGAGGCATGCTGATATCAATCACAATGACATCCGGTTTTAATCCGGGCGCAGTCGTCACCAGAGTCCTGCCATCACCGACCGTACCTACGATCTCAAATTCGAGCTCCAGGAGTTTCCGGAACGCTTCGACGACCATTGTGTGATCGTCAGCCAACAGGACGCGCGGCTGCCCCATTTGTTGCCGCCTTCCCCGACAGTCTCACCAGCTTTGAGACCAAGATCAAATGCCGTTTACCGTTTCACTCGCAAACTATAAGCGCAACGGGCACCTTTAGGACCAGAAGAATAATGCTTTCCCCACCCTTCCCATACTGGTAAGAGTTACAGTCGAACAGGAACGATCGCAATGAGTCAAACTCTCGAAGCGATTCGAGAATCAAGGGGGGTATACCAGCCGTTGCGCTCATGAGATCCGATTGACCAGACTTCTATCCCCGAAAAATTGCTGAAAATAACACTAAGAGACCGAACACACCAACCAACCCTGCGACGACTTCGGCCATAGAACGCCGCCCATGCAGTTGGGCAGCTAGAACGCGCGTGTCTCTTCGATGCGCAATCGTCGCCATCACCAACGACACCAGCCCAATACTCACCATGATGAGTGCGAAGTGCCGTGGGGATAGCAACCCATGATGTGCGGGACCCGCCTTCTCCACTTCATACTGGAAAAATTTGTAAATGGTGAAGCCAAAACTGATCATTGACGTTGCGGTTCGGACCCATGCCATCAGGGTGCGTTCGTGCGCCAGCCAAGTGCGATCAACCGCGAGTTCCGTGCTGTCTGGCTTCAGCGGGACCGTGCTCATTGAACTGCCTCACTTCCCTCGAGTGTGGTCATCGGACGTGGAAAAATGGAGCTCAGGGTGCGCGAATCTCGTTTCCGTGGCTAAGCTGCAGCCTTGACTGCTTTTATCTTGTCGGTTTCCGCTCCGTTAGGCTCGTAGTGCTCAAGGTCTTTCTCAAGGAAATAGTTCAAGAAGGTGCGAATGAGGCCAATGGCTGCCAGTTGACCAATGTCAGTCCACGTGGGTGCGATTGCGGTACGTATAATATCTGCAGCCAACTCGAATTCCAGTCCCAACAGTAGCCAGACTCCGAAGCGTAGCCAAACGTCTTTACGCTGACCTCGCTTCGTGCGACCTGTGACGACGGCTCGAATCGCTCCGGCGCTAGCTTCGAGGGCGCCATAGGCAATGATTAGCGCTGCCACGCACTCTATCCCCACAGCCAGTAATTCGGCGATATGCTTGAACATCTCTTGCATGGGTTTGCCGGAACTCCGATTGAGCGAAACCGCGATTTCGCTTATTTCGCAATAGTCCAACTGCTGTCGGGGTCAAGCTCACTCATCTCCCCCGCAACTTCTGCAGTCTTTTCGCCCAGGTCTTTCTGATAAATCACTCCATCTTGGTAACGATGGACGCCATGACACCGTTCACTCGATAGTCAGATGGATACGCAACCAACCCGAATCCGCCACTCATTTTCCCATCGACGAGGTAGGGTTTTGCGCCCCCTTTGGCGTGTGGTCCTTGTCCAGTTATTAGAAGATGGTAGAGATAACCGTGATAGGGAGTACGCCCTTTCGACGTGTCGTACCCTTCCTCAGCGGCTCGAGCCAACAACGGACCGGCAGCACTTAACGGCTCCCCTTGCTTTACCTCCCAGTACAAGCCGTTCGGTTTACCGGGCTCGCTGACTATGCGTTGCGCGTAGGTCCGAGGACCTACATCATCATGAGCACTGGCGGCATAGTCGTGCTGGGCAGCGACCACACCTCTACACATGCCCGTTGCCGCAATCTCCTTATGGACAATTCGGCGATCTAGGATTTCATCTTTCCCGGCTGCACCGTCGAAGTACCATTTGCCCCTCAGCTCGGCGAGTGGAATGGGAAGCGGCCACTCCTCTTGTCCAATATCTAGCGTCAATTGGAGAGGGCCTGATTCAGATAACGAGTGTTTAAAATCGTATTTCTCGATGAAACGTTGGCGTTCCGCCTTGTCTGCAACCTCATCGCCGGAGGAAATGATCTGCTCACTGCCTGGTCCGAGCATTGCGAGAAGTTCTGTGCTATTGCCTGACCGAATTGCTCCGACAAAGGCTTGAACCGCCCCTTTGAATGAAGAGAAGGTTCTCTGGCCAGTAGCTTGCGCTTGTGCAGCTTGAGCGAGAAAAACCACAACGGCAATAAGCATCGTGCACATGACAGAGCTCATGGCCTTGGAATCGGGCAGTGTCGAGTTGTTGGCCATTTGCACTGCTCCTTTTTGCGAGCGTTGGCGGGTTTTGGTGAACCGCCCACTAGCGATTTCGACGGCTCGCGCCGTGAGTCGCTCCCATGCTGGCACGACCCCGATTACTCGCTTGGTGTTCAGCCTTTGCGCTTCCACCACCGCCGAAGGCGCTCACGTTGTGGCTCTGGGCACCAGAATTGTAGGACGATTGGGATCGGGTAGCAGTGCTTGTCGCCGGAGAGGGAGCGGAGTATCCACGGTCACCACCACGATTCATGTTGGGCGGTGCCGAATTGCGTGCAACCGTATTGCTGTTCGCGGCGCCCGCTCGATTCGTCGCTCCCAAGGTGTTCGCGGCCTTAGGACGATCCACGTCTCGATTGCTGGCGAGATTCACCGCATTAGAATTCTGGCGATATTCAGGATGTGCGGTGCCTCCGAGGTTAGAACGATTGCCGTTGCGCGTGGCCATCTGATTTCCCGAGCTCGGATTTCGGACATTCGACGGTACTGCGGTGGCCATATTAGCGCCGGGCCTTTGATTGCCAGCTTGAGGACGGGCACCCAAATACGTGCTCTGACCTTTCCAGCCAGGCTGGGCTGGACGAGTGGCGGCGGAACTCACTCCTCGATTGACGTTAGTGTTATTGAAGCGGCTGTAATAATTGTTGTTGTTCACATTGATGTTGACATTGCGGTTGTACTGGCTCCACTGATAGTTGGCGGGGGGACGGTAGTAAGGTGCTGGCCGGTACCCCGGGTACACCGGGCGGTATGGCGGCGGATAATAAGGTCTACCTCCGTAGTACATTCCGCCGTAGCCCCATGATGGATACGGATAGTAATCATTGTTATCGCTGATCGCGTGGCCAACTGCCATGCCGATCCCGAACGACAACAGTCCAATCCCGACCGCAGCGCCCGTGCTGACGCCTGACTTCTTCTCTTCCGTGGTGGTAGTGGTGTTCGTGGCAGTGGTCGCCGGCGCCGGAGCCGCTGGCGCCGGATTGTTATAGATGGTGACAGGGTTGTACTGCGGAACATAGACCACTTTCGGATCGGCCGGCTTGATTTCTACGTACTGCTGCCCATTTTCAGTCTTCGTTGCCACGGTCATCTGTGGACTCGAAGTTAGGTTTCCCACCTGCTGCGCCTCGGACCGCTTTCGCTGAATCGCGGCCATCACGCCCTTCGGGTCGCTCGTGAAAGCTTCTCCAAGCTGTGTGGTCCAGTCCATCTGTTGGCACATGTTGTCGACGACCTGGGGAAAATTCATCAAGTACTGCATGGGTGGGCCGAAACCCGCCTGCTTAGCAGCGGCGGTAAGCGCGTCCCCTTTCAAAGCTTGGTTTTGAATTAGCCAATTCCCCCCATCAAGCACTTGCTGCGGACTGCCTGCAGCCGTGAGGACCTGCCCCAGAAGTTGGTCGGGGTAGAGCGCAATTGGCGCAACCAGATCGTCGACCGAGAGGGCTGAGGGCTGGCTGGGGGCCTGATTTTGCAACCCTTGGTTGGCGGTCTGGCCATTCGCCGCCGTGCTCGTTTTGCTCGACTTGCACGCAAGCGTTAGGTCCAGCGTCAGCAGCAGCAGAGACAATGAAACAGCAGTGCATACGCGCGGAACGGACTTCATGGACTCCTCCCGAATCGAGCACATCGGGTACAAAGTGTTTACCGCCTATAAATGTTGGCTGGGTTGAAGCCGCGGTGAAACTGTCAGATGTGACAGACGGCGGGTCACGAACAAGAATCCTAACCAGCTTTTGTACGGCTTTACATCCACTGCCAGAAACGACGGATGTTTCTATGAGCGGTCGGGTGCCTCACCAGGCTCTTGGCCCGAGGCCGCGCCAGCAAAAATGTTATTAGAAACATTTCGATAAGGTCGACGACCGGCAAAACTTGCCCTACTGGTAGAACTGACAGTAGCCATGAACCAATCGTGGCGGTAAATTGTCTCCCTCTAAAAAGTGGGAAACACTACCCTTTTCACTTGCCCGACACTTTCGTCTCGGCCAATAGATTTACAAACGTTGACTTCGTGAGGTCAAAATGTCTCTTTCCAGCCGGCCTCGAGTGTTGATCGCAGACGATCACAACCTCATTGCAGAGGCCTTCAAGACACTGATTGCAAGCAATTTTGACGTGGTTGCAACAGTTCATGATGGGCACAGCCTGATCGCCGAAGCTCTCTCCCTTCGTCCGGATGCAATCCTGACGGATATCGGCATGCCTATTCTGAACGGACTAGATGCAGCTTGGCGAGTCAAACGAACCTTGCCCAACGTCAAGATCATCTTTGTCACCGTGAACCCTGATCCAAGTCTGATCGCAGAAGCATTCCGACGTGGCGCATCGGCTTATTTATTGAAGACGTCTGCCGCGTCCGAATTGGTAACAGCGATCCGTCATTCCTTGCAGGGTCGCGTCTATCTTTCTCCATCGCTAGCGACCTCGGCTTCCGACTTGCTCAATCAGCTTGAGGATCCAGGCTCGACACGGGAAAGACTGACGGACAGGCAAGTAGAAGTGTTGCAACTGCTCGCCGAAGGTAGATCGATGAAAGAAGCCGCCGCCCTCCTGGATCTTACGACCCGCACGGTGGCGTTTCATAAATATCGAATTATGGACAGTCTTAGTCTTCACAACGATGCGGAAATCGTTCAATACGCTATGCGCGAACACGTATTGTTCTCGTAATTGCGCAGACTCGACTCGGTCAAATGAACCACACCCGATTCATCTTCCGGCCTGCCACGCTTGACAGTTATTCGAAGGCTGGAATTCACCTATCTGCTGATCAGGAAACACCGACGCCGATTACGACTTACGGCAAAAGACTGATGACAGGCCCTTCATCTAGCCGAACAACAGGATGGTTGTCCATCACCGAGCAGGCGCTCTGGGTTGCCGGCATCGTTTTACTACTCTTGTGGCTGGGCGCTCGATCGCATTCACTCATTATGTCGCGTTTTGGCCTGTGGCAATTTCAAGGTGTGAGGACTATTTCCAGCACCGAAGGAAGTAGCACCATAGGTCTTGAAGGCAAAGCGAGAGTTGATTTTAGTCTGTGGTCTTCAAAACGGATTCAGGCATTTCAGGAGAGTGTCGCTCGTACGTTTAAACAGCCAATAGCAGTGCTACGCATCCCAAGTATTCACCTAACCGCTCCTGTCTTTGAAGGAACGGACGATCTCACGTTGAATCGCGGACTCGGTAGGATTGCCGGCACCGGCACGCCGGGCGACGGAAATCTTGGAATTGCAGGGCATCGCGACGGGTTCTTTCGCAGCCTGAAGGACATTGCACCCGGCGATCCGATCGAGATCACGACACATTCAGAGACTGACACCTACGTGGTCGAGCGGACCGAGATTGTTTCTCCCGATAACGTTAGCGTTCTAAATCCGCAACCGAAAGCTCTGCTCACGCTTGTCACCTGTTATCCATTCTATTTCGTCGGGGATGCGCCTCGCCGCTTCATTGTTGAGGCATCGCTCCAAAAGCGCGGGAACCATGTAGTGCGAACTGAGCCGCCGAGCGCAGAAAACCAAGGGCAGCGGTAATAGGACAGGTTTATGTTGCGTGTTTTGCCGAGAAACATGTTGTTGAATAGTCACCAACTCTTGTTTAAGTAAGCAGGAGGAAGCAATGTCGTCTCTGTCAAAGTCTGAATTCGTCGGATTAAGTGTGCCGGCACGCACCCCTGCCTGCCTGCTTTTGTGCTCAGACCTTAAAAGGCTTTTCTTGGCACTTAGAGTTTTTCTCAGACGGCAGTAGCAACGTCTGTAGACTTTGAGAACCCTACTGCGCCGTGTCGGATTTCTAGTGCCTAACGAAATCCTTGCTAATCGCAAGGGCATTCAATTTGACCGCCCTCTCCACGAATCCCGACGACCACCACACGCTCACGTCAAACAGTTGACAGTCTGCACTCTGGTGGTTCTATCAGTAGCAACCTCTCGTAAAGAAGAGTTCACTATCGATAGTACGAAAGACCGCGCGGGGCAGACCAATCCGTCATGGCGTTGCCATTTCATAAGCCGACAGTGGTCATAGCTGACGATCACAACGGTATTCTCACAGTAGCATCGATGCTGCTGGGAGGGGAGTTTGAGATCTTGGCCACCGTTGGCGATGGTATGAAAGCAATCGAAGCGGTTGCCGATCTGAAGCCGGACGTCTTAGTACTCGACATTGGTATGCCAGGTACTAACGGCATCCAAGCCGCTCGGCAACTCAAGCAGCTTGGTTATACTCCGAAGGTGGTTTTTCTCACGGTACAAGAAGACGCCGACTGCGTGGAGGCCGCTTGCTCGATGGGTGCAAGCTATGTCCTGAAGCCGCGAATGTACTCTGACTTACTTGCAGCAATCAAAGAAGCATTGGCGGGCCGGTTGTTTTTTTCCATTCCCCTCCATCCTCTGGGAAACCCGAACTCTGCATGAACAGCCGCTGTTCAGACTCGCTCGTTTCTCAGATCCAAAGGGTGTCCCTTTAGCTCCAACCCCTACCTGTCACATTTGACAGTTAGCGTAGCTCGTTGAAGGGCCTACATTGCGATTAAAAAGGATCGCCATTTCGATGATCGCAGGCGTTCCAAAGAGTTTGGCACAACAACGACGAAACTAGGTCCGCAAGAAAGGATTTGGCATGAAGATTTCGACGCTAGGGGCGACCATCTTTTGTTTGTTTCTGGTCCTTGCGGTATCGGCATTCGGTCAACAACCACAGCCTGCCGCTGCAGACGACTTGAATTCTCAAATCGAGTCCTTACGGGCCGACACGCGTGCAGACAAAGTGGCAATCATCACTGAAGCAATGAAGTTCACCCCACAAGAGTCATCGGCATTCTGGCCGATTTACAAGAAGTATGAAAGCGACCTTGCAAAGCTCAACGACGGCCGAGTCGAGTTAATCAAGTCGTATGCGCAAAAATACACTACTCTCACCGACGCAGATGCCAAGCAATTCGCTGAACAATCGTTTGATCTCGAACAACGGCGCGTGGATCTGAAGAAAAAATACTTTAAGGAATTCAACAAGCAGCTGCCGGGAACGACGGTCGCCAAGTTTTTTCAACTGGAGCATCGGCTCGACTTATTGATTGACTTGGCCATTGCTTCTCAGCTACCCGCACTGCTAGCCAAGCCACCAACAAATCCAGCACCTGCACCGCAGTAGCGTATGTTTTCTAAGAGTTCTGCACTCAGCGAGGCATCCGTGTCTCGCGGCTCACCAAACTCGGCACCCTGCGTGAAACTGTTCAGGTTGACAGTTGTGAAATCGCTTGGCGCGCGTTGAGTATTTCAGGCAACACAAAGCACGGGCTGCTTGATTTGCAAGTCGAGGCTACATCAGAAGGTTCGAGATAAATGCGACAGCGCTAAAGCGGCTTGTCGTCGTACGCGCATTAACTGAGTCAGGGTTTAACGAGTGCGTCGGCAGAAGTTGCGGCGCGGGGAGATTCTAATAAAAGCTGCGGTTCTTGTTGGGATGGCGGCGGTCATCCGTCTTGCCATATCGATGGATGACACGCTGTGTGCACAAACTGCATCACCCCTCCACCGGCGAACGCCGCCACCCCTACCAAGACGCCAGCGCAAGCAGTCGGCTTGTATGTTTACCCCACTAAGGAACAAGACCAACCCCAGCAGGCAAAGGGCGAGGGCGAGTGCTATACCGCTTCTAAACAGCAAACGGGCTGGCACTAGCTGCGCCCGCGCCACCGGCTCAAGGCGGGGACGCTCTCAAAGGGGCGCCGTGAAAGGTGCAGCAGGTGGTGCTGTAGGTGGAGCAGCTTTTGGCGCGATTGCTGGCGATGCGGGAGAGGGCGCTGCCATTGGTGCGACAGTTGGCGCTGTAAAGGGCCGTCGACAACAAAAAAAAGCGCAAGAGCAGGGCGAGCAACAGGCGAAGCAGACCGCCCGGACTCAACAATCGCAGCAACTCGATGGGTTTCGCCGGTCGATGGATGCTTGCCTCGAAGCCAGGGGATATACGGCTAAGTAAGAGACATCGCGTTCTGTCACTCTTGACAGTTGTCGATATGAAGTCCTCACCTTATTTTTCATTCCCACGTTGATAAGCGCTCGTGTGGGAGTTCACAATGGCACGCACGTGCAGAACATCGCCAGCTTTTATTCTTCATGTACGGCTTCAGTTGCCCGTAGTCGCTTTAGCTTTTTCTTGCGTTGCATGGGCGCAATCGGACTCACTGGCAGCGTTCAATACAACACTCGAAGGTGTTGTTGCTAAGGTCGCTCCCGCGGTCGTCGAGGTTCAGGCCACAGGACAATCGACGCGCTTCGGAGATGGGAACGACGATGACAATTCCAACAGCACTCCATCAAAATCAGAACGCTTTATAGGCTCGGGCGTCATTCTCGATTCTTCGGGCTACATCGTTACGAATGCACATGTCGTAAGCGGCGCGAAGAGCCTCACTGTGAAACTGGACAAGGATGCAACTCAAGGGTCTCGTCCGGATGAGACGAGTTCAACGACATTTCCTGCCCGCCTGATCGGAGAGTTTAAGGAAGCCGATCTCGCAGTGCTCAAAGTTGAAGCAGCACAGCTCCCAACGATTTCGTTCAACACTAACGAGAATCTTCGCCCCGGCCAACTTGTAGTTGCTCTCGGAAGTCCTGCGGGCCTGCAGGGGTCCATTTCCATCGGTGTTGTAAGCACAGCGGGAAGACAAATAACCCCGGACGGTCACGTTGCATATGTTCAAACGGATGCAGCCATCAATCCCGGAAATAGCGGAGGCCCACTGGTGGACATTCGCGGCCAACTTGTGGGGATAAATTCGTTTTTCATTACCCAAGGTGGAGGCAGCGAAGGACTGGGATTTGCCATTCCTAGTCGGCTCGTCAAATTTGTTTACGAAACGATTCGAAAAACCGGGCGCGTGTCCTGGGCCGACATCGGAGTGCGAGTACAAGGGGTAACGCCAACTTTATCGCTGGGCTTGCGCTTGCCGCGCGATTCAGGGGTCGTCGTCTCAGACGTCATCCCTGGAACGGCAGCGGAACAATTGGGAATTAAAGCCGGAGACTTTCTAAGCACAATAGACGGGCAGCCCGTCGAGAATCTTCCCAAATATTACGAGGTGATGTATCACAAGGGTATGGGCGACAAGGTTGCCCTGAATCTCATACGAGACTCGCACCGGATCAGTCTAGAAATTCCTATTACTGCCTCGATGGGCGACGTTGATCACGCCGCCGCCGAGTCCAATCCACCCAGCAACCTGGTCCCAAAACTGGGAATTCTCTGTTCCGAAGTGGGTACCATGCCGCGCATCGAAACTGCGCAACTGCGATCTAAGACTGGGGTTTTGGTCGAAGCCAAGGCGGTTGGCGGCGACATGCAAGCGAACCTGATGGCTGGCGACGTCATTCATTCCGTGAACCTCACGTCGATATCGAACGTCGCCCAGCTGCAAACTGTTCTCGATCAGGTTAAGTCGGGTACGCCGATTGTCCTTCAGGTAGAGCGTAAGTCTCAATTCCTTTATGTTCCCGTCGACGAAAATTGAATGGTTGTGACTTTTGAGTGGCGTCGGAAGAGCAATGTTCGATCTTCGAAGAGAACGTCTTTGCTCCCAGTATCGGAAGGGACATTGTCGATGACTGCATCAGGCACGCTGCCCCGGGCCGGGATAATGCACTCTAAGTTCTTTGCTGGAATTCCCGACCATGACCAGCAGTTGATTGTTGGGATAGCTCAGGAGCGTCACGTTTCGGCGAAGGAGGTCGTTATACAGTGCGGTGACAAAGCGAGTTGCCTGTTTCTTTTGTTTGAAGGAAACATGAAGTACTACAGGGTGACAGAAAGAGGCGAAGAGTTGATTCTTTGGTGGCTTACACCAGGCGACGTCTTTGGCCTGGCAACGATCCTTAAAAATCCGCCCAGATACATGGGCAGCGCAGAATCGAAGAAGGAGTGCAAGTTGTGGGTGTGGGACCACGCCTCTATTCGAAAACTTTCCGGTGTTTATCCACAGCTGTCGGAGAATGCGCTTCGCATCACCCTTGGTTACCTTGCCTCATACGTCGACCGCCATACGGGAATTGCCACAAAAACTGCCGAGCAACGACTCGCAAATACACTCCTTCAGTTGGGACATCGCACGGGCCATGCCCATGCCACCGGTGTTGATATCGACATCACCAACGAGCAACTCGGAAGTCTCTCGGATGTCGGAATGTTTACGACCAGCCGTGTCCTGAGCAGGTGGGAACGCGCCGGTACGATAGCTAAAGCACGGGGCAAAGTATGCATTCACGCCCCGGAAAGACTGCTTAAGGACTAGCGCTCATCCGTTCCTCAGTCGCCACAAAGTTCTCCGAAAACTCTTTGCTCTGGCGCAAAGAACTCTCTCGCAAGTGCTGCTACATTTTGCTTTCTTGATACCAAGAAAGCTTTCTTCGCGCCAATCATGCCCACCTCTCTCCAATCGAGGGCCCGTGTCGTCATCGGTGACGACAACGACACGACGCTTCAAACAATATCTCGCATTGTCCGCGTGCAATTCGATGTTGTCGGAACGGTTCGAGATGGTGAAACAGCGGTCAACAGCATTGAACTTCTGAAGCCAGACGTCCTGGTTCTCGATGTATTCCTGCCAGCCCTAGATGGGATCCAGGTTGTACGGCGGCTCAAAACTCTAGGATCACCGCCTCAGGTCGTAATTCTGACCGGGCTCGAGGGCCAAGCCTTTGTTGACGCAGCGATGATTGCCGGGGCCAGCGCTTTTGTCTTCAAACGAAGAATGGCTGTCGACCTATTACTGGCAATTCGAGAAGTATTGGCAGGACGTATTTTCGTATCCGCAGATTATCCCGAGGACATCGAGCAGCGTTCTAAATGACAAAGCGGAGAGTCCTGCGATTTCGCGAGACGCTTTTCATCTACATAACATTCGGTACTGATGCAGACACCACCCTTCGGTGCCAGTCGTTCCTCCTTCAGTGCCATGTGAGGTGGCCGGAGGTTGGTACATAATTGAAGTCACGATGGAACCCACTCAATATGGAATGACCACGCAAGCAAATCGGCCTGCTGGCCATAGCGCTGCGCAAGCCAGAACAACTATTCTTCTGGCCGACGACAGTAGCGCGATACTGTACGAAGTATCCACCTTTTTACAAACCGATTTCGATGTGGTTGCTACGGTTAGCGATGGCGCGGCGGCCGTGAAGCAAATCGCAGACCTGCAGCCCGATGTAATCATCTTGGATATCGCGATGCCCCTCCTGAATGGGATTGAAGTGGCACACGAGATTAGGCGCAGAGGATTGTCGCCGAAAATTATTTTCCTGAGCGTTGAGCAGGACCGGGATTATGTTGACGCGGCGGCTCAGATCGGCGCCAGCTATGTCGTTAAATCACGAATGAGATCGGATCTGATACTAGCCATCAAGGAAACGCTGGATGGTCGTGTTTTCGTTTCAGTTCCCTGCCAGTCTTAGGTCGATCAACCGTAGAGGTATAAAACTCTAAGCGTCGACCCAAGGCCGTTGCTAGTCTCCCTGATACCTTTTCAAGGTAGAGCGCACTCTTTTCCACCTGTTAGCTTCCACTCAGATGATCACCGTTCTTCGTGACCGTCAGGTCATGTCGTTCACCTCGGCAGAAATACTGTGGCGTGATGTGATTGCACACACGATCATGAATGCGACGACGGGAAATTCAAAATTCTAAGCACTTTGTCGATTTCAATCCTCAGAGGGACAGTGGCAAAACCCACTCGAGAGACACGCCGATCAAGATTGGGATCTCAATCCAAACTGTTTAGTCCGGGAAAGAGTTTGGAGAACGCATCCGACATTCAAGCACTGTCAGAGTTGACAGTTTGGAGCAAAGAGGCGGCGCGGCTATTTTACTGAGAGGTGTTTAGGTTTACCCGGAACCAGGGCGATCTACCGCGGCTACTTTCCAAAACATCGAGCCGGAGAGATGGAAAATATCAAGAACGGTTCGAGTGACAGCGAACAATGAAAAACCGCTCCCGCAACCCTTGTCTTCCGATGTGGTTGGTGGTTGTCTGCTTGTGCGTAACCAGTGTTGCCCAAATCTCACTTCCGCCTGGGCTCGCGGTCCCCGATAGTCAACCTACAGCGTCAACTCCCAAGGATCCTTTCGGAAGGCAATCTCCTCAGAGTGCAGTACTGAATTTTCTGAGAGTCGCACATCATGGTGACTATGTTGTGGCCGCAAGATATCTCGAACTCCCAGGCCCGAAGGAGAAACGAATTGGCCCCGAGCTTGCGAGAAAACTTCTCAACCTGATGGACACTAGCCTGTTGGGCTCCGTCGCCACACTGAGCACATCGCCAGAAGGCCTTTCTAGCGATTCGTCAGATCCAGATATCGAAGTGCTTGGCCGCCTTGTAGTCCATGACAATGACGTGCCGTTTCACTTGGTACGAACCACTGAAAAAGATATCGGACCCGTCTGGCTCGTTTCGTGGCAAACTGTGCAGCAAGTACCGCAGCTCTACGAATCTGCTCGCGCTCCAATTCTCGACCAATATTTCCCTGCCGTTCTCGCGAACAATTTTTTATTCGGTATTCCCGCAGGGCGCTGGATCGCATGGCTTCTGACCATCCCCATAGCACTGGCAGTGGGGTGGCTCCTCCTTCGGTTGGCCCGGTGGCTCTATCAAGCGAAAAAGCGCGATGTTCCCTTTCAATGGAGTGATCTCGGCAAGCCCACCGCCCTAATACTTGCGATTCTGCTTCATGGCCTTCTTGTGATTCTGATTGGAATGCCCTTGTTTTACAGGGTGTACTACTTCCGTTTTCTCGCGGTGCTGCTGGCAATTTGTGTAGCCTGGTTCGGAATTCGATTTCTGGATCGATTGCATAGAAGTTCCGTCTTTCAATCACGTGGACGAGAGTCTCAATCATTTCTACAACTGGGATACCAACTGTTGAAAGTGGCTATCGTAGTCGCTACGGCCTTGGCCGTTCTGGCGATAATGGGCTTCAATACAAAAACAATGCTCGCTGGGCTTGGAATCGGCGGCATTGCGGTTGCTTTGGCAGCGCAGAAAACTCTCGAAAACCTGTTAGGTGGCATCACGCTTGTGATGGACAACACTCTTTTTATTGGAGACGACTGTTTGATTTCAGGCCGCTACGTGACGATCCAGAACGTTGGACTCCGCTCGACTGCAGCCATGACACGCGAAGGCACCGATATTTCATTTCCAAATGGAATGCTCGTTCAAAACAGCATCGAGAATTTGTCGCGACGAAACAGGTTTCTGATTCTTACAACGTTGGGTTTGAGCAGTCGGTGTTCCCTTGAACAGGTGCAATACGTCATCGCACGGGTACGTGAGATGTTGTATTCCCATTCCCGGGTGGAGCAAAGAACCGCCAGATTTCGTATGACGGGCGTTCAAGGTCTTGCCTACAACGTCGAACTCTTCGCTTACGTTCTGACCGGAAATTATGCCGACTTTGCGGCAATCCAGGAAGATATCTTTTTTCGCATCACGAGGATTGTCGAATCGGCAGGAGCGTCATGGGCAATTCCGGGACAACTTTCGTTTCCTACACCGAACCAGTTGATAGACGAAGACAAAGCTGCAAGCGCCCAACGCGTGGTTCAGCAATGGCAGGACAAGAGTGAGAGCCCATTCCCGGACTTTTCAGACGATCGTATCGCGCATCTGCGCGGAAGTATTTCTTACCCTCCGCACTCATCCGATCCTCCAACCAAGAACGAGAACCCGTTCAAAAAAGCGGTGTAATTACGAACCCCAGCCGTTACGGCGCTCCAATCATTCCCTTGTTACCGGTCTATGCTTATTTGTTCAATTTATTTGTTTGTCAATGCTGTTGGGGGGTCCGTTCCCTTGCGGCTCAAGGCGGCGCATCATCTCCGAGCCCTGACCCTGCCACCACCGCTTCGCTGGAATTGCTGCGTCCGCTGCTGGCCGCGTTGTCGAGCTTGCGCCGAATTGTCCAGGCCCTGAGCCGTTTCTGATGACAGATTCGCGGGAGCGGTGCGGGGCGACGTGCTGCCAGCAGAGTTCGTCGGGATCCGACTGGCTTGAGATGCTTCGGAAACTGAACCAGAGGTTGAATGCGACGATGCGGTTGGGTTGGCCGCTCGAGTCGCGGCCTGTTGGGATCCCGCGCTGGATCCCACTGAGTTTGATTGTCGCGACTGAATATTCTGCTGGGCCTGCTGTTTTGCCGCTGTAGTGTCGACTTGGTTCCAGCTTCCGTTGTTGTACTGGCTCCAACTACCGCTGGAGTCCTTTTTGTACACATTCCCATCGTGGCCGGCGTAAACACCGTTGGTCGTGTTTGCTACTGTTCCGTTGGCGCCGTGAAAGCCAACACCAGCTTGGCCGGATGATGTCTGGTACCCAAATCTCGTTCCCTGCGAAGTCGTGACATGTCCAGATCGTGCCCACTGATCACCGCGTGTGGCAACGGAACCACCCCATTGCGCGTAGGCGTTATGTCCCTGCCTTGTGGCGCCATAACCTCCGGTCCAAGGATTGTAAGAACTGGCAGCCGTTCTTCCTCCATACCATCCTTGAACACTCGCCGACCGTCCGTATCTTCCGGTGGCGGGGTTGTACCATGCTGATGAGCCCGCGGCTCCATACGGTCCGTACGCCGCACGACCCGCTGCCCATCCTCCCGTCGCGGGATTGTACACAGCACCCACCCCGTAGGTTGTCGGCCAAGGCCGATAAATCGGGTACGGATACATAGGCCCGTGATAAATGTATGGTGGATAGTAATAACCTGTCCCATACGCGATGCAGGCTCCCGCCGCCATGCCGATTACAAACATGCCGAGATACCCGCCAGTAGTGCTGCTCTCGACCGTCGTGGACGTTGGGTTTGTCTGCGTAACGTATGTGACGTTATAGACAGGAGAACTTGGCGGGATCGTGTAAATCTCTTTTGGTACCGAGTCCGCTGTCTTCCACGGCCCGTTTGCGGTAGTTGACATGAACCATACCCCTTGAAAACACAGATAGTAAATGTCACCGTTCTTGATTACTTTGTCCTGAGTGTTGGTTGCATATTGAAGAGATGTGCTCTCGATGGGTTTGAACTGCGGGTCGCCATCGTAGGTGACTTTTGCCTTTGCTTCTGCTTCTGCTCGGTTGACGACTGCTGTGGTTGGGATCTGCGCTAGCATCACCGCATCAGATGCCTGAATCGTACCCGGCACCGAAGCTAGCACTCGCTCTTTAGCAGAACCTACTGGAATCTTCGCAAAATCTGCGGGCAGATCGCTGCCGGCATAGCTCCACGGTCCTTCCAGAGTCTGAGCACGAAACCAACGTCCCGAGAGTAGGACATAGTATTGCTTCTGACTGTTGTCGACGAAGACATCGTTGTCGCTATTCGCGGCGTAAACCAATGAGGTATTTGGGATCTTCGAATAGACTGGCGCACCCTTGAACAGAATCAGTTCCGCAGGATTACTGCTGAAGAAAACCTGAGGAACGGCACCTGACGGAGGCGGGGGTGGCACCATTTTCTTCACGTCATCAAAATTCTGCCCCGCTGGCAATTTCGCCATATCTTTCGGAAGAGTCTGCGTTTGGGCCCAAGGTCCCTTTAAATCTGGCGCCGTCATCCACGTTTTATCCGATAACAAGTAGTAGTTCTTCTTATCTTTATCGAAAAACAAGTCCCAGTTGGTATTGACCACGAATTGGAGTTTGGTCTTTTCAATTGGCGAAAGTACTGGCTCTCCTTGAACCAGAAGCAGAACTGCCGATTTTGTGCTGTAGAAAATCTGAGGCGGTTCGTTCTTCACAGCAACCGCCGTTGCTGTAACCTTGCCGTGCTCGAGATCGGCCATGATTCTGTCGACCGAGATGGGTTCGCCGCCCTTCGGAATAAGACTCCGGAACAATTGCTCCATCGGAACCGCGGCGGTCGCATCGAGAGACGGGAATCGAACCCCGGTGACAGTGATGTCACGAAAGAAAACTGTACGAGAATCTTTGTCAACTAACGTGCCTGCATGGAAGCTCGCGACTCCCAGAACATCCTGTTGCGCACCCTTAGGACGCAACGAAAAGGCTGCCCTCGCGATTAGCTCCTTATAGTCTTTCCACTCATCAATTTGGGGCTGGTAGTAGACGAGGGCTGCTCCATCTTTTGACACTTGTCGAGGCCAGCCAATATCTTGGGTCGCTGCGCCAGTTGCTGCACCTAAGCCGAACTGTGAGAGTAAAGCTGCCACGACGAGGGTCGATGCGATCATCTTTCGCTCTGTGAGTATTCGGAACTTATTCCGGCTGTCGCGCGAGTGGAAAGACACCGTCGCCTCCTGCAATGAGTGATCGGACGTAGTGACAGAATTCGGAAAGACTAAAAACGGGTGGTGACCCTACGGAACTGGCAAATGTGACAGGGCGCGCCTTCGTTGTAGTGCACTGCTTCCCAGAGACCCTCGTTCGCTGGTTTCAGAGCATCGCCGTGCCAGTCGCGTGCGCCGAATGGGTGCGCAACGAATCAGGGTATGAATGTGAGCACTGGTAGACTTGACAGTTTCCGGCAACTCTTTCCTTTCTTAAATTGACGTCGACCTTGGCGACCGCCATTCACGCCTCCTAACCGCCTGTGGTAGGCCCAGGTTGAAGTCACGGTTGTTACCGTCAGCACATATGGACACGGAAGGAGAAACTAGTATGAGGTCGGGAAGAATGCGGACGATATTCGAGTTAAGCCTTGCCTGCGCGCTTGTGTTGGCGACGGCGTGGGCACAAGATACCACGAACACGAATACTGCCTCAGGCCAACCAACAGTCACAACTGAGGTAAAAAGCGCCGAGGTTGTGTACGTGTCTGGGAACGACCTCGTCGTGAGGGCCGATGATGGTCAAGTCAAGCATTTCGTAGTGCCCGACGACAAAACCGTCACGGTCGACGGGAAGGAACTCACCGTTCACGATCTACAACCAGGCATGCGTCTTACACGCACAATCACGACAACCACCACCCCCAAGACCATCACAACGGTCAGGACAATCAAGGGCAAGGTCTGGCATGTAAACGCACCTAGCACAGTGATCTTGACTCTGCCGGATGGCACCAATAAGCAGTACAAGGTTCCCAAAGGACAGATGTTTGAGATGGATGGCCAAAAGCACGACGTTTTCGCGCTTAAGAAGGGCATGCTGATCTCGGCCACCGTATTGACAGAGAGTCCTGAGGTTGTAGCCACTAGTACCCGCGCTGTCACAGGCACTCCACCTCCCGCGACTCCTCCGACCGAGGCGGCGATACTGATCGAAGAACCCGTCGCCGTTCCAGCAGCGCCAGCCGCAGCGCCATCAGCGGCCCCGGAAGTGGCCCAAGCGACTTTGCCCAAAACCGCTAGCAATGTCCCACTGATTGGCTTGCTTGCGTTGCTTTGCTTCGCAACGTCAATCGGCTTACGTGCGTTGAGATCCTAGTGCTCATCGGACTGTCGTCAACCGAGTTGCCCGCCTTCGCCAAAGAGGCGGGCGCTTATTTTCAATGCGGCGGAAGCTTTCCTGGCTCTTCGCATGCGCTTGCGGATTGCTTATTCGTGCGCCTTCTGCCAGAACAGCGCCGCACTTACGGTTTCTAGTTAAGGAAACATTGCCTACGACCACTTCAGTCGCTTCACGGGTTCAGTCGATCCGTGGTCGAAAGGGGCGCGTTAGCAACCGAGCCTAGTGCGGAATGTCTCGTTGTACACGTTCAGTATCGTTCCATTCCCCGACCTATGCGGAGTGCTGGATTCATTTCACGGCATGAACTCGCACGCTCACTGCCGCGACTCTCCGCCTTCATCCTGTTATTGACTTGGTGTTCCTCGTTGGCCCAGGAACTGGAGCCACGCGCGTATTCCCCATCGCCGGTTGGTACTACTTTTATGTTGATCGCTTTGGGGAGGTCAACCGGCGGCGTAACGTTAGATCCTTCCATACCGTTGACGAACGTGAGTGCAACTCTATATTCGTCCGCGTTGGGCGTCGGACGAACGTTTGACCTTCTTGGCCGTCAGGCTCTAGTTACCGTGGCTCTGCCCTATGCGTGGGGTGATATCTCCGGCGAAGTCCAAGAGAGGAAAGGCACAATTAGCAGGTCCGGCCTTGCTGATCTTAAAGCGCGCTTTTCGGTAAACTTGTATGGCTCACCCGCGCTTTCGCCCAGGGAATTTGCCAAAGCGCGTCGCCGAACGCCCCTTGTCGGTGCCAGCTTGAGTATGAACGCTCCGTCCGGTCAGTACGACCCTGCCAAACTAATTAACCTGGGTACCAATCGATGGGCATTCAGGCCAGAAGTAGGGATTTCCATTCCTGTAAAGAAACTTGATTTGGATTTTTACTATGGCGTCTGGCTCTTCTCAGACAATTCACGGTTCTATCCCGGCACAGCAAGCCGTACCCAAGACATTCTCAGCGCTGCCCAAGCCCACGTCAGTTACACTTTTCGACGAAATTTGTGGTGCGCCGTCGACTCGACTTGGTACGGCGGCGGCGCCAGCCACATCAACAATGGCCCAGCAACAGGGCGACAGAGCAGCAGCCGCATTGGAGTAACGGTGTCGGTCCCCCTTGCGAATCGCCAGTCCTTGAAGATCGCCTACAGTTCGGGGGTTACCGCTCAGGTTGGCTCGAGTTTCAGTACAGTCTCCGTTTCATGGCAGCACGTTTGGTTTGACACGCGTTAACGTATCACTGGCGTCACTGATTCTCATCAACCGTATGTTGCCGGACTGGGGCGGGCGCTGTCATTTTTGACAGTTCTACGGGTCAATTCAGAGTGGTGTAGTGCCTGTCCATGGCCCTTTCGCAGGTTACCGACATGCACATCGTCCCGTTGACTAATAGTTCGTCTGCTCGGTCCTGCCCGACCGACAGCATGGTGTGGATTCCAGGAGGAACGTTCCTGATGGGGTCCGAAAAACACTACCCTGAGGAATCGCCGGTGCATGAAGAACGCGTCGAAGGATTTTGGATCGACAAGTACGCGATCACAAATGAGCAGTTCGCACGATTTGTCGAAGCTACGGGGCACGTAACTTCGGCCGAGCGCCCGCCAAATCCAGACGATTACCCGGGCGCGAAGCCGGAACTTCTTCAACCGGCGTCCGTGGTTTTTCTCAAGCCAGATGGCCGGGTTGATCTCCGCAATCACTACAACTGGTGGTCATACGTTCTCGGCGCAGACTGGCGCCATCCCGAAGGACCAAAGAGCTCGATCGAGGACCGGGCGCAGCACCCCGTCGTGCACGTTGCATACGAGGATGTCGAAGCCTATGCAAAATGGGCGGGAAAAGAGTTACCGACCGAAGCGGAGTGGGAGTTTGCGGCCCGAGGTGGACTTAAAGGATCGACCTACGCCTGGGGAGAAGAGCTCACACCAAACGGCAAGGAGATGGCAAACACGTGGCAAGGAGAATTTCCTTGGCAGAACCTTCTTTCCGATGGCTACGAACGCACTGCGCCTGTGGGCCAGTTTCCCTCAAACGGATACGGCCTTTTTGACATGATTGGGAACGTCTGGGAGTGGACAACGGATTGGTATTCCCCAAAGCATCCCCAAATAAAAACGTGTTGTGGTTCAGTCGGCCCTAAGGGCGGCGACCGTGAACAGAGTTACGATCCGCAAACACCGGGGATACGAATTCCACGCCGAGTGATTAAGGGCGGGTCCTTTCTTTGTGCGATCAATTATTGTCGGCGTTATCGTCCCGCGGCGCGCATGGCACAGCCGATCGATACTTCGGCCTGCCACGTAGGCTTTCGTCTCATCGACAGAAGTGCGCGGCCGCCGATATAGCTACGGGTTCGTTGCCGACTTGGGCTTGGTTCTGGACAGGCAACACCAAGAAGATGGACTTATATCTGGCACCGTGAAGGAATCCCACCCAGCCAAATATGCGCTCGAAAGCGCGACGTTGGCATCAAAGACCGCACTGCTATCGCGGTACGAAGGAGGAACATGCGGACTCGTTTCGTAGCAATCTCGACTGCTCTCGTGCTGCTTTACGTCAGTGCTTTACCACTGTTGCAGGCCCAAGCGCAAAGCCGCGTCTTGCACATCAATCGAGGGGTCTACGGTCGGGAAGGAAAAGGTCGTGACGTTACTGCCCGGCTACGCGCAGCGGTACGCAACAATACGCTCGACGTCGAAGTAAACAATGACACGATGGGTGGCGATCCAAACGAACATACTAAGAAGACTCTGAAAGTCGACTACACCTACATGGGTCGTCGTCTGAGCAAGGTTGTGAACGAACATGAACATCTTCATCTTCCTTGAACACCGTCGGAGTCATTAGTGGGTTCCATCGATCCGCACCTGACAAGAATTGGTTGCGAAACAATCGCTAACGTGGCGCTGCCTTAACGAACGCAACATGAGCGTCATGTAGACGAGCAACTTTCCTTCGCATTGAGATACCGCGTATCGCACATTTCAAGGAAAGCTATCAATGGAACCGCGGCCGCATAACAAGCTTCGATATTCAAGAGTCTCTTCTCGAACCTGGGCCCTTCGTATTGCGGTATTCTTGATTTGCGCGCTGCCTGTCTCGCTGGCCCGCGCTCAAAGCAAGGTGGACCCTCTTCCCTCCTGGAATGAAGGGCTGGCCAAGAAGGCCATCTTGAGCTTTGTCGCTAGTATCACCACGATCGGTGGACCAGACTATGTCCGCGTTGAAGACCGCATTGCTACCTTCGACAACGATGGCACATTATGGGTGGAACAGCCGATCTACACTCAATTTGCTTTTGCTCTGGATCGAGTGAAGTCATTGGCTCCGCGTCATCCCGAGTGGAAGGACAGTCAACCCTTCAAGGCCGTTCTGCAGGGTGATACGAAGAGCCTCGAGGCCACCGGGGAGAAAGGCCTTGTCGAGCTAATGATGGCCAGCCACGTTGGGATGACAACGGATGAATTCTCGGAAATAGTCACCAATTGGCTGCGGGCGGCGAAGCATCCGCGTTTTGACAGGCCGTATACCCAATGCGTTTACCAACCCATGTTGGAATTGCTGACGTACTTGCGAACGAACGCTTTCAAGACCTATATCGTCTCAGGTGGCGGTGTGGAGTTTATGCGACCGTGGGTTCAAGATGTGTACGGAGTTCCACCTGAGCAGGTTGTCGGTAGCTCCGTCAAAACAAAGTTCGAGATCCGAGACAATCAACCAGTGCTAATTCGCTTACCCGAAGTCGATTTCATCAACGATAAGGGCGGCAAACCTGTCGGGATCAACAAATTTATCGGCCGACGTCCCCTCGCAGCGTTTGGCAACTCCGACGGTGACTTGGAGATGTTGCAATGGACTGCCTCAGGCAGCGGCAAACGCCTGATGTTGATCGTTCACCACACCGATTCGGATCGGGAATACGCCTATGATCGGAAATCTTCAGTGGGAACCTTGGATAAGGCTTTAGATCAAGCGACCGCTAGAGGTTGGATTGTGGTCGATATGAAACGAGATTGGAAGGTTATTTTTCCTCCAAACACTCATTGATTCGCATTTGCCCTTCCAAAAGCGCCTGAGATTGTTCCGAGTTCAGACTTGACTCGACTCCAATCTTTGCAATTTGTCCCCCATCTGAGTAGTTGTGAGAATGGTGTCGATCTGGTCCGCACTGCTGCGAACCGAAGATAATTCCGCATCGACCTTCTTCTTGTCCTTGAAGTGATCCAGCATAGCTTCGGTTTGCTTTTGAAATCGTTCAACCAGAGCCTTCGCATCCTTCTCCTGCTGTGTCTTGCGAATCGTCTTTATCGCTCATCCGCGTCTGAGCCATCCCGACACTAGTACCAAGAGCGACCATAAATACAAGAATACCCACGAGCATTCGAGGCCACGCTTTTGTCACTCGGCCATTTGTTCGGTTCATTGAGCTCTACTCCTGCACTGCTTCACAGGAAAATATCCAGCGGAGGATCTCGTCCGTGAACTGTCAATTGTGCAAGTTCCAAGCCGACCTTGGATCGCAAGTTGATAGGGAGTGGTGGTGTAACTGAGCAAGACGGCCGATTTACCCGGCGACCCGCATGGACTCTTCCCACCTCCACGGAATCCGTGCGTGAACCGTTGTTCCGCGCCCCCCTTGCGATTCGATTGAGAGCGTGCCGTTCAAAAGCTTCAGCCGTTCGTCCATGCTGATCAGACCCAGGCCACCGCTTTGTTTTGCGGACCCAATATCAAAACCCAAACCTGAATCCTGCACCATGAGATGAAGTTCGGACAACGAGCCCCACAAGCGCACTTCGATTCGTCGCACACCGCTGTGCTTAGCTGAGTTGTGCAGGGACTCCTGTAACACTCTGAATAAACCGAGTGAAACATCTTGGGGGAAACGTTGCGGCAGATCTTGAGCGGCAAATTCGATCTCCAGATTCTGTTGCTGGGCAAACTCCCGGCAGAAGCTTCGCATCGTTGCAACCATGCCCAAATATTCCAGTTTTGAAGAATGTAATTCCCGCGAGAGCGACTGTACATCAGTCACGATTTGAGAAACTTGTTCCCCGATTTCGACTACGTCGCCCCGCACATTTGTAACTGTCTCCGAAGGGCCTTGTGCCAGACGTTCCAATTCGACAACGACCAGCGACAAACGCTGACCAATATCGTCGTGAAGTTCTCTGGCAATCCGGCTGCGCTCGCGATCTTGCGCTTCGATGAGTCGCCGACTTAATCCTGATAAGGCTTCTTCCGCCTGCTTCCGCTCCGTGACATCAATTGCAGAACCGATGTAGCCAGCGAATGTCTGGCATTGATCGAACCTCGGCACCCCAATGTCGAAGATCCACCGATATTCACCGTCGTATCTTTGCAGACGGTATTCCATCTGAAATGACTCGCGTCGGTCGAAAGAGCCCAGGTACATCTCCACGCATCTTTCTACATCTTCTGGATGCACTCCTTGTACCCACCCCGATCCGATTTGAGATTCATGTGTTTTCCCAACGAAATTCAACCATGGCTTGTTGAAATAGGTACACATCGTATCGGTACCAGACATCCAAATCAGCACGGGCGCGGTATCTGCAACCAATCGAAACCTGGCTTCACTGTCCCGTATGTCGGCGTCGATTCGTTTGCGTTCACTGATATCGCGATTGATGGTCGCTGCTCCGACCATCTGGCCGTTAGTGTCCCGTATCATAGAGGCCGTCACCGACACTTCGAGCCTTGTACCGTCCTTTCTCTGGTGAACGGTTTCATAGTGCTGGACAGGACTACCGTTTTTCAGCAAACCAATGATTTCCTCGAAATCGCGCGCGTATTCCGGCGGTGTCAGAAACGAAACGGGTCGACCAATCGCCTCGTCTGGCGAGTAGCCGTAAAGACGTTGAGCCCCGTTATTCCAATCAGTGATGCTTGCATTCACGTCGTGACCGATAATCGCGTCATCGGACGATTCAACGATGGCCGCGAGCCGAAGCTTCAAGTCCAGGGTGGACTGCCGGCGAATGAGTTGTTCTCGTTCCCTTTCGAGATGTTCTCGTTCTGCGATTACGGCCGCCAATGTCATCCCAGAGAGCGTAAGAAGCACAAAAAACAAATCCAGTAGAACAGCGTTTACGAAGGAATCGTGTTGAGCAAACGGGCCGAAGCCAAAAGCGGTCGCGACCGTTGCGATCGTCGCAATGAGTAAAGTCGAGAGTGTCGCACCTCCCATCCCAAAGCGGATCGATGCCCACATCACGAATGGAAGTACCGCGAAAGCCATCACGTGGAGTCGAAAAGGTAAGAACGGCTGATCGCCAAAGATGATGAAGCAAGTTGCCGTTAGAAGTAAAAGGAGTGTAGTAAGTTCCGCAATCCGCGACCATTTCCGAAGCCAGAAAAGTGAGGGAAGAGTCAACAAGAGTGGCGTCACCAGTAAGACACCAGTAGAATCCCCCATCCAGTAAATTAACCACGCCCTCCCAAGCCCGGAATACGCAGCGCTGTTGGTTGTATACAGAACAATGATACCTATCGTGGCACTAACAGTCGCACCACCAAAAGCACCGAGGAGAATCATTCCGACCGCGTCTCGCAGTCGCGACAGGCTATTTTGGAATTTAGCGACGCGAACAAGTAAGAAGCCGCTAGTCAGAGCACCGAGCGTAGATCCCGCGGCTTGACCCGCTGCAGTGATTGCAGAAACCGGGCTTAACCATGCAACAAGGAAGGAGGCAGCAAAGATCGCCGGCCAAACTCGACGGCCCCAGAGCAGAACTGCTGCAACTGCGAAACCGAATGCCGGCCACACAGGCCCAAGATTGCCGCTTCGAATGTTCGTGGTGGCTTGGCCGAGTCTACCTGCGACGAAGTAAGCGCCAAATACAATCGCCGTTTGTGCGACGTATGTAGCGAAAGCAATTGACGAGTTCTTGAGTCCAGCTTCTCGTCGGGCCATGTTCTTTCTCCCCAATCCTGAACGAATTGATCCTGATGGCGGTGAAAAATTAGCCCAAAACCTGAAACAATGATGTAGACGGTCCTTTTGAGATCGGTTCGAAACCTGAGAACGTGGGGAACTGTGCAAGTGAAAGATTGCATCCCGCTGAATAGCAAGTTGGACAGATAGCCGATGCCTGGCTGCACCCACGCTGTCATTTCTGACAGTGTCAGGCATTAAGAACCCTACCTAATATTTTAGTCAACTGTGGTGTGTTCGGATGCGAAAACTCGTCCGAACATCACTTGCGAGTGCTAAATATTACAACACTTCTGTCTGTAAAGTCTTCGATGAGCATCTCTAAGTTGACAGTGGCAATCGTTCACGGCTTGAAACTCCTCTGAGGGATTACCATGACGTTAGCATCGGTTGTGCTTCTAGCGCTGAAAACAAGCATCGCGCTCAATGTCTTCGCACTTGGACTAAATTCCACCCTTCTCGACGCCACCCACTTGTTCCACCGGCCAAAGGATTTAGCTAAAGCATTTCTGTCGATGAATGTGGTCATGCCGGTTTTTGCGGCGTTGATGGTCTCATCTTTCGCGCTTCACCCAGCCCTCAAGATCGCTCTAGTGGCTTTATCTGTCGCGCCGATTCCCCCTGTCTTGCCCAACAAAGCCCTGAAAGCGGGTGGTAGAGGTTCATACACAATTGGCTTGCTCGTGGCGATGTCACTGCTAGCAATTGTTGTCGTCCCGACAGTACTGCAGATTCTGCAAAGAGTCTTTAAGGTTCCGATCGGGATGTCGGTGAGTTCGGTAGGTCTCATCGTGGTCGCGACAGTACTGGGGCCGCTCGTTGCTGGCATATGTATACACCGCATCGCTCCGGGCTTTGCGCTGAGGTTCGCGAACCCACTCGGACTGCTGTCCACCGTAATGCTGGTTGTGGGCGCACTCCCCATCCTAATCACAACGTTCTCTTCGTTCGGGCTGCTTGTTGGCAATGGGACAATCGCCACGCTTGTAGCGTTCGTGGTCGTCGGGCTCGCAACAGGCCATCTACTTGGGGGGCCGAATCCAGAAGATCGTCCCGTACTCGCGCTCGCAACGGCCTCTCGACATCCCGGAATTGCCATTGCTATCGCTCAAACAAATTTTCCACAGCAAAAGCTCGCTATGACGGCTGTAATCCTGTATCTCCTCGTGAATGCCATTGTGGCAATTCCTTATCTGAGATGGATCAAGCGCACTTCCGACATCTCGAAGCCTGCGGCAGAGCGCCAACCAATTCGCAGCAACACGTGACGCTCATTGCCGATACGTCTGCTGAAATCCTCGCGGCGTGCCCTGTCATTAATGACAGTTCCCTCTCCTCAACACCGTTTGTAACTTGACCTCGACGACTCGTGCCGTTCCGATCGAATCGCGCTCCAAGCAACAAGCGAGCGCATCCAAGTCCCGGTTTGTCCAACTCTCACGATCATTGTTCGCCAGTCTTGGTAGATTGGGAGCTTAGCGATAAACTCCTGTAGCAGGCTTGAATCTTGCAAGAATGACGCATTCAAAATGCGACTCACTGAAGGAGGGCCGATGTTCATTACCCCAAAGGCATCAAAGGCGATCGCAATCGCGATCTTGGCGTGTGGCCTCAGCATTTCCTGCTCGAAACGTCCGAGCGATGAAACAATTTCAAAAGACATACAAGACAAGATTTCCGTGGATCCTGTTGCAAGAGACTCGAACGTCGCCGTGTCCTCGAAAGACGGTAAAGTCACGTTAACCGGGACTACCAAGAATGCCGCCGCGCAGCAACGCGCGGAGCAAATTGCACGCGAGGAACCCGGGGCTGTCGCGGTGGATGACCAATTGACCACAACGGAAGCACTCGCGGCAACCGCTGACTCACCGATGCCAGCCGCTGCACCTGCTATGGCAGCGGCACCAGCGCCTGCGGTCAAAGCGGAAAAACCGAAGCCCAAACCGTTAGTGATACCGGCCGGAACCGCGCTCACGATCCGAGTGGGACAAGCTTTAAGTTCAAAGACCAGCCAAGCGGGCGAAACTTTCGTGGGCGCACTTGCTGAACCTGTCTCCGTGGACGGAAAGGCCGCCATACCCGCGGGAGCTGCCGTGACGGGAACCGTCGTCAGTGCCAAGTCGAAGGGCAAAATAAAGGGAGAAGGCCAACTCGCCTTATCTCTCACCAACATCACTGTGAAGGGTAAAAACCACACGATTCAGACCGCAGTATTCGACAGCACGGTAAAAGGCAAGGGCAAGAGGACCGCCGTCGCAACAGGTGGAGGCGCAGCTGGTGGCGCATTGATCGGCGGGATCGCAGGTGGCGGAAAGGGCGCTGGAATCGGCGCGCTCGTGGGAGCTGGTGCTGGACTGGTGGGTGGAGCGTTCACCGGGAATAAGCAAGTAGAAATTCCAGCGGAGTCTGCACTCACGTTTACGTTGTCTGCCCCATTGACGCTCTCGCCAACAGCAGACTGATACTCGTTTGACAACGGTTCTCTGGCTTCGAACTTTCAAAGGCGCGGCATCGTCGAAGCGAGCTGCGCCTTTGCTGGATCACGCTACCTGGATTTTGCTGAATTCCGCAGAACGGCTGTCAGCTGAGATACAGGTTTTGCAAGTGAAGAAGTTTTGAAAGTGAAAAATTAGTGACACTCCGGAACATCTAACAAGCCCTCGTCGCAGCCATAGCGCCCAACGCTTTCCAGCATATTGCACGGTCACTCGCATTGATTCGATACGTTGCTGTGACAGCCTAATCTGGCTGGCAAGAAAAGATTCTCTCACCTGTCAAATCTACCAGTGGGCATCCGAAGCGACCGTTGCAAAGCTTTCACTGAAATAGCGTAGGCCAAAACAAGTTTGCATCGATGCAGAGACAGATCTTGAAGGCCGCCAACAAACAACACGTGAATCGGCAGTCCACCCCGGAGGAGATCTCGGTTGAACTGTCGTCTCGAAGAACTGGAATGTCATTCCAGCGGACGCGCATGAGCGCCGACAGGACGCTGATGTCTGTAGTTCGCACGTCCCTCTCTTTGATTAGTTTCGGGTTCACCATTTTTCAGTTCTTCTCAAAGCTGGTCGCGGTGAATCTGGAAACGAAGACCTCAGCCGTTCGACACTTCGCGGTTGCGCTTGTGTTGTTAGGAATCGCAATGCTGGTCTTTGGCATCGGATTTCATCTGGCGTTTATGCGTGGATTGCGTGAAGAGCGAGCGCAATTGAAAGAAGACGGGTTAATACACGGTGAAAGTAAATTCCCCGTGTCATTGACACTTTTAACCGCGCTCCTTCTTCTAGTGATTGGCATGCTGGCAATCGTGAGCATGCTATCGAATGCCGGTCCCTTCCGTTAGCCTGCCGTCTAGCAATCGTGCAAAGGGTTCGAGTGCCGCCGTAAGCGCGAATGGGCATTCGTCGCCGTCCAACTCCACAGCATTTACAAACCCTTCGTATTCCAACAACTTGACTCCGCCGCGGAACCGTGTGCGGCGGAGGCATCGACCATGACGCCACGATCACCGTTGGCTCGAATACCCTGGCAGGGCAGATTTCCAAATCGCACTTTCCATGAACCCTGATAAGATCTGTCGCCATAAATGCACGCCTTCACACGATCCCGTACCGTCATCATCCGACAGCTGGGAATGCTTCTCATCGTTCTCTGCTCATGCATCTGTTCCCTAGCGCAAACGGTTGAGATTGACGCGACTCCAAGCCATGTCGCTAACACGTTCAGTCCAATCCAAGCGCTCGGGGCAACGCTCGATCGTATTCCTAGCAACACCACCGATGTCTTCTTCCGTCCAGATCAGGTGAAACAGATTCTTGAAGCCGGTTGGGGCCCTATCAGCTATCGCCAGAACACGGAATTGTTTGTGCAGGCGTGGCACTGGAATCCCAAAGGGACTTGGAGCGATCCTTCCGGCAAGGGCTATTTCGTTGGAGAGGCGAAGCCCGGAAAAGAGATGATCCGCCATTCCTACGGATATTCCTTGCCTCATCGTGGCGTGACCCGCAACGGCGGATCAGAGTTTGATGGCTTTTCGCGCCTCGACGACGGCGATCTCACTACCTACTGGAAGAGCAACCCGTATCTGACTAAACCATTCACCGGTGAAAATGACGATCTCCATCCCCAATGGATTGTGATCCAGTTGCAAGACAAACAGATCGTCACTGCAATCCGGATTGCTTGGGCTGAGCCCTATGCTCGACGTTACCGAGTGCAATTCTGGCTCGGGAAGGGCGATGCGATGGATGATCCGGACTCCGGGGAGTGGAAAGACTTCATATCGGGCGTCATTGTGGATGGAAAAGGTGGTTCGGTCACTCTTCAGCTTTCACCTTCCGCAGTCGCAACTAAGTACGTTCGGGTTTTGATGACCGACTCCTCCAACACCTGTGACACGCACGGAAAAACTGATGAGCGAAATTGTGTGGGATATGCAATCAAGGAGGTTTATCTCGGCACGCAACAGAATGGACAATTTCATGACCTTCTTCATCATGCCCCTGATCAGAGCCAGACTTTCACGTACAGTTCATCGATAGATCCGTGGCATCAGAACTCCGATTTGTATGTTTTTCCTGATCGCATGGAATCAGGAGACCAGGTTGGCCTCGACCTCTTCTTCACCAGCGGGCTGACACGCAGGCAGCCGGCCATGATCCCCGTGTCGATGCTGTACAGCACGCCAGAGGACGCAGCGGCACAAATTTCCTATTTAAAACTGCGGGGATATCCAATTTCTTATGTCGAGATGGGCGAGGAACCGGATGGGCAATACATGTCGCCCGAAGATTACGCCACCTTGTACCTTCAATGGGCCACTGCGCTACACCGCATCGATCCGACTCTGAAGCTGGGCGGTCCGGTGTTTGAAGGCGTCAGCGAAGACATCAAATTCTGGCCAAACGCCCAAGGACAAACCTCGTGGTTCAAGCGTTTCCTCCATTACCTTAAGGCTCATGATCGTCTTTCAGATTTATCGTTCATGTCGTACGAGCACTATCCTTATTACGACGGAACCTGCGAAGGGCCTTGGAGCAATCTCTACAAGGAACCGGAACTCCTATATCACATCGTGCAAGTCTGGCGTGATGACGGATTGCCACCAAATGTCCCAATGTTTAATTCCGAAACGAATGCCCCAGGCGCAGATGCAGCCGTCGACGTCTTTGGAGCGCTCTGGCTCGGCGAGACATTCCCCGCTTTTCTCACGGCTGGCGGGAAAGCGTCTTACTACCACCATGTGATGCCCTACTCCACTCCTCATCCTGCTTGTACGAACAGTTGGGGAACGTATCACATGTTCACGACGGACCATAACTACGTCATCAAGCAGCGCACATCGCAGTTTTTTGCCGCACAAATGCTCACGCAGGAATGGGCCCAGCCAACTGATGCGGACCACAAACTCTTCCGGGCCGCAAGCGATATCAAGGATCCTGACGGGCATGTTCTGGTCACCTCTTACGCCGTGCTCCGCCCAGATGGGCAGTGGGCACTCATGCTGATCAATAAGGACTACGACACTCCTCATTCCGTTCACATTGTGTTTTACGACCACGACTCAAAAACCAAGAGCTCACTCGTTGGGCCTGTTGCAAGGATTACTTTCGGGAAAGAGCAATATCAATGGCATTCCGCGATGTCCGAGGGCTACGCGGATCCTGATGGGCCTGCAAGTCGATCAACTCTGACAGGTGGTACAGATCAGTATCTGCTCCCACCAGCATCAATGACTGTGTTGCGTGGCCGCATTGGCACACAAAACCCCAATTGAACTCGTTCGCCATATCGCCGTGGCGTATAGTCCCTAAGTTTTGCCACCAGCGATGGTAACGTTCGTTTGAAGTCGGAGAGGGCGAAGTGGAACAGACCTGGAGATGGTTTGGTCCGAACGACACGGTAACACTCGCGGACGCACGGCAAGCGGGTGCGACGGGAATCGTCACGGCATTACATCACCGAGCTCCTGGCCAAGTATGGCCTAAAGAGGAAATCGACCTGCGCAAGTCTGAGGTGCGGGCGGCAGGCATGGCATGGTCCGTCGTCGAGAGTCTGGAAGTTAGCGAAGATATCAAACGGCGCACGGGTAATTTTCGGCAGCATATCGAGGCATACTGCGAAACATTGAGAAATCTCGCGGCCTGCGGCATCCGCACTGTTTGCTACAACTTCATGCCGGTTCTGGATTGGACGCGCACCGACTTAGCCTGGAGATTGCCGGACGGCGCCATTGCCTTGCGCTTTGACGCAACAGCCTTCGCGGCCTTTGACCTTTTCATCCTCAAACGCAAGCACGCAGAAAACGACTGGTCGGAGCAACGAAAAGCAGACGCCGATCGAGTCTTCCGAAAAATGAGCGACGCTAAGCGAGAAACGCTCTCGCAGACTGTACTCGCGGGTCTCCCGGGAACAGGAACGGTCTACTCGATGGAACACATTCGAAATGCACTATCTGGCTACGCGGATATCGGCGCTGGCGCTTTACGAGCTAACCTTCGCGAATTCCTCCACGCCGTGTGTCCAGTAGCAGAGGAAGTAAATGTGCGTCTCTGCATTCATCCAGATGATCCACCGCGTCCGCTGCTTGGATTGCCCCGGATCGTCAGTACAGAAAGTGACTTGGCCTTATTACTTGAGCAAACACCCGAAAAAGCGAATGGCATCACATTCTGTACTGGCTCACTCGGGGTACGAGCGGATAACAACATTCCAGCAATGGCCCGTACGTTTGCCCAGCGTATTTACTTTGCTCATTTACGTTCAACGAGACGTGAAGCAGACCCGGAGAGTTTTCACGAATCTGCTCATTTGGATGGTGATGTCGATCTGGTGAGTGTGATGCGTGAACTGGTTGCGGAAGAACGCAGGCGCAGTGAGAACGGTGATCTCCGCGAAATTCCATTTCGTTCGGACCATGGTCACAAGATCTTGACCGACATCGATCGGCCTTCTGCACCCGGGTATCCGGCGGTTGGCAGGCTTCGTGGGCTGGCAGAACTTCGCGGAGTACTGCGAGCAGTCGAGTCGCTCGGCTGAGACCGTCCCGATCTGATCTAACACTTCATTCCCATTCGGTGGCGGATATATGATTGCAATACCAACCACATCGACAGTGTTCTCCTCCGGAGCGTTGCAATGGCTACGATTAACCTCGTCGTGAACGGGCGTCCTTCTACCGTAGACGTAGATCCACAAACTACTCTACTTACCGTATTGCGTGAACATCTCGATCTAACCGGAACCAAGTACGGCTGCGGCGAGGGACAATGCGGGGCTTGCACCGTCTTAATCGATGGACATGCTCAGTGGTCTTGCGTAACGAGGGCTGTAGCCGTTGGCAATAAGCGGATCGCAACCATTGAAGGACTGGCGAGCACCGAGCATCTTCATCCTTTACAACAGGCCTTTCTAGACGAAAGCGCGATGCAATGCGCATATTGCACGTCGGGAATGATCATGTCGTCGGTTGCGCTGCTCAACCAAAATCATCGGCCCAGCCGAAACGAAATTATCGAGTTCATGAACGGCAACATCTGCCGTTGCGGTTGTTATGCACAAATCATTAACGCAATTCAAAAAGCAGCTGACATGTTGGCCAAGACGGGAGCGGCGAAATGACGGGCCCTATTCACAACGAACACCAATTCGAACCTGAACGCTATGAGTTGATCTCGGCGCCGGCGTACCTCTTTGATCTGGATCGCAGAGAGTTCTTCAAGTTATTCGGCGCAGGTTTGTTGCTGTTCTCCACTCTGAAACAGACATCCTGGACTCAGGAATCCGGTGGAGCGAGACGAACGAAAGGCAATTCTCTTCCCACTGAGATTGATGCATGGCTGCATCTGAGTGAAAACGGGGTTGTGACGGTCTATACCGGAAAGGTTGAAGTAGGGCAGAACATTCGCACATCTCTGAGTCAGGCCGTTGCAGAAGAGCTGCGAATCCCAGTGGACAAAGTCACGTTAGTGATGGGAGACACGCACCTCACACCTTTCGACATGGGTACATTTGGAAGCAGAACCACGCCGACTATGAATTTGCAACTTCGCAAAGTGGCGGCTGCGGCTCGCAATCTGCTGATCGACTTGGCAGCAGCACAATGGCAGACAGACCGCGCCCAGTTGATCGCCGTTGATCAGCAGGTGCGGGATCAGCAGAAGAATCGATCTGCGGAATATAGCTCACTGCTTAGAGGCAAACAGCTTACGCAAAGTGTACCCACCGAACTTTCTCTCACTCCCGCAACGAACTGGAGCACGCTGGGCAAGTCTGCGCCCAAGATCGATGGACGCGATTTCGTTACGGGAAAGCACCGCTTTCCATCGGATCAAACACTCCCTGACATGTGGTACGGGAAAATTCTTCGGCCACCGTCCTTCGGATCTACGCTAATCTCGGCGGCGTTTAAAGAGGCCGAGCGCGTGGGTGCAATCGTGGTCCGGGAGGGTAATTTTCTTGGCCTCGCCGCCCCCACTTCTCATCTGGCCACGTCCGCCATGAATGCAATCCACGCTGAGTGGAAGACCGAGCAGCAGCCTTCGAGTAAAGACCTTTTTGAACTATTGAAGAACGACCCTCAGGGCAAAGATCTGACTGGAGACGGCGAGCACTATGACAGCGGGAACTTGGATGAGGCGATGGCATCGGCGGCTCATCGTCTGCAACAAACCTACAATGTTTCCTATATCGCGCACGTTCCGTTAGAACCTCGTGCAGCAGTAGCAAAGTGGGACGGTGACGATCTCACCGTGTGGACCGGCACGCAGCGGCCGTTCGGAGTTCGCGGTGAGCTAGCCGAGGCTTTTCGTATTTCTGAAGATCGAATACGCGTGCTGATGCCTGACACTGGCTCCGCATATGGTGGCAAGCATACTGGCGAGGCCGCGATTGAAGCAGCGCGCTTGGCGCGCGCAGCGAAGCACCCCGTCAAACTCGTTTGGTCGCGAGAAGAGGAATTTACTTGGGCTTATTTTCGTCCCGCCGGCGTCATTGATATAAAAAGCGCCTCCACCGCCGATGGCACGATTACCGCTTGGGAATTTCACAACTACAACTCTGGCTCAGCTGGGATTCGAACCTACTACGAAATCGCCAACCAGCGAATTGCGTTTCATCCTGCGACGTCTCCCCTGCGGCAGGGGTCCTATCGCGCTCTTGCCGCCACGGCGAATCACTTTGCCCGCGAGTCGCATATGGACGAAATCGCGCATGCTTTGAAGATGGATCCACTCGAATTTCGGCTCAAAAATCTGAAGAACCAAAGGCTGCGCGCAGTGTTTGAAGCAGCAGCTGACACATTTGGCTGGAAAAAGCGCCGCGCTACTCCTGGGCGCGGTTTCGGAATGGGCGGCGGCTACGAAAAACTCGGCAACATCGCTACGTTTGTTGAAGTGGAAAGCGACCACGAATCACAAAGCGTGAGAGTCGCTCGTATCGTTTCTGCTTTCGAGTGCGGTGCCATCGTGAATCCAGACAATCTGCGGGCCCAGATCGAGGGTGCCAACATTCAAGGTTTGGGTGGTGCACTCTTCGAAGCCATTGACTTTCAGGATGGCAAGATACTGAACGGAAAAATGTCCAAGTATCGTGTTCCGCGATTTCGCGATCTCCCCGTTGTCGAGACTGTCTTGCTCGACCGCAAAGACCTGCCGTCAGCAGGTGCGGGCGAGTGCCCGATGGTGGGGCTCGCACCAGCAATCGCCAACGCGATCTTTGATGCGGTTGGTGTTCGCATACGATCGCTCCCCTTGATTCCCAATGGCCTCCCCACTACGCAAGAACGCTCGAGGAACACCGCCTAGAAGGCAGAATGAGCGCCGGGTAATGTGCAGAGCTCATTCGGGGATTACGACGGAACTTCCGCGCTCGATCCCAAGGTCAGCCATCAGGCCCGCGTCGGTGAGATCGATGGGATGTGAATTTTTCCAGTCGTGGTGAACGACCTTATGGATGCGGTCGATCACATCGTCGTCCCGGAACTCAATGGCGAGTTCACGCCGGCTATCAAAGCTGCCGGGCGCCAGATTGATCGAACCTACAATCGCGCGAACACCGTCCGCGAAGAGCAGTTTGGCGTGCAGTTTCATGCCGCGAAGCTTGTGGACCTTAACGCCCACATCGTCCAAGATTCGTAGGCCCCCCACGCCTTCAATCAGCTTCTCGGTTTTCAAAGTGTGGGGTGGTCTCGCCATCACGTGGACCTTCACGCCGCGCCGACTTGCCCGTACCAAGCGTTCGATAATAACGGCATCCTGATACCGCTCGTTTTGCAGGAAAAGTGTGTGTTGGGCATTGTCGATGAATTGTGCAATCCGCTCTCGGGCATTTCCCACGCACCAAATCATGTGACAGTCTTTGCCGGGCTCGAACGGTTTTCGGGCCCAGTCCGCTTCAAAGCATTCGACAATTTCATCGACTTCGTGCGAATGCGACGTCACTAGCGCATAGTCGCGCGTCTCGCTAAGATTTTTCTTATCCCAGTTCAGCGACATAACCCAAGCAACTTTTGAATCCACCACCATCGACTTTTCGTGCGTCAGATCAAAACTCGGCGAGCCACTAATCACTTCGATTCCGGCATTGGCCAATCGTTTTCGCGTATCGTCATTTTCTTCCTCACCACTTCGCCGGGTGGGATTCAGCATCACTCGAACTTTCACGCCTCTCTTGTGGGCCTTGATCACCGCGTCCATGATGTGGGGATCCGCGAAAACAAACATTTTGATTCGAAGCGACTCCTTGGCCTGATTTATCGCATCCAGGATTGGTTGTGCGGAATCGTCGGGCAACACCACAAGACTTCGGGACATGCGACATCTCCTCCGAACACTTTGTTGCTACTGAGTCTACTCGGTAAACAGCTCTCATGACGCGGTCCTCGCACCGGTATCTTCAAATTGCGTGCGATGCAGCCCTGCGTAAATGCCGTTTAGAGCAATAAGCTCGTCGTGCGTTCCGCTCTCCGCCACCACCCCGCCTGCAACCACAATGATTTGGTCCGCGTTGCGAATGGTACTGAGCCGATGTGCGATCGTAATTACAGTCCGGCCTTGCATCAGGTGCTCCAATGCATCGATAACCAGCTTCTCTGATTCGCTGTCGAGCGCCGCAGTGGGTTCGTCCAGCAGAAGGATGGGGCTATTACGAACCATCACGCGCGCGATCCCTAGACGCTGCCGTTGCCCACCAGAAAGATTGAGCCCACGTTCTCCGACCATCGTGTCGTAGCCCTTCGGCATCCTATCGATGAACTCGTCGGCATTTGCCAGCCGCGCTGCCTCTACAATCTCTTCCCTGGTGGCAGTGGGACGGCCGAACGCGATGTTTTCGAGGATCGTTCCTCGAAAAAGAACTGTGTCCTGCAAGACATATCCGATTTGATCCCGCAGCGGATGAATTTTGTACTCGCGGACATCTCGTCCGTCGATCAACAATTTCCCCGCCGTAGCGTCGTAAAAGCGGGGGATTAAGCTGACCACTGTAGACTTCCCCGCTCCAGTAGGACCGACGATGCCAACTCGTTGGCCAGGCCTAACGTGGAAACTGATGTCGGTCAAAATCGGCGCATTTGTTGCGTATGCGAAGGCCACGTTGGCAAATTCAATCTCGCCTTTCACATTCCTGGGCTCGACGGCATCTTCTCGCTCTGGGATCATATCGTCGGTTCCCAAAATAGCGCTGATGCGATCAATCGCAACCGCCGCCTGCGCGATCGCATTCGTCGTTGTTGCCAAATCTTTAACCGGCTTGAAGAATTGTGTCAGGTATGAGAGGTACACCGTGAGTGCGCCTACCGTCATCGTTCCCGCGAGAATAAGGTAAGAACCTCGCCAGAGAACTATCGCCGTGCAGAAGGCAACCGTGATCGATACGACTGGTGACAGAAGCGACTTCACGCGGCGCGCTGCGAGCGCAGCGTTGACCGTTGCGCGGCTCACTGCGTTGAGTTGAGCCTCCTCCGCTTTCTGTCCTTCAAATGCTTTAATCACCTGTATGGACTCAAGTCCCTCCTGAACGACGGTTACAATCTGCGCCTGTTCTTGCCGAACCTTGTGCGTAGCCTTCTTTACCGCTTTCTTGAACCTGGATACGAAAAACAGCAGAAAAGGTGTCACGGCTAGCGCAATCAAGGTGAAATCCCAATCGAGCCAGAACATCAAACCAAGCATGCCAAAAATCGTGAGCACATCCACGAGGATGTCGAGTGTCGATGATGAAGCAAAATCCTGAACGGTCGCGATATCAGTGGTGATGGTGCTCAGTAGTTCGCCAGTCTGATGCTTGCTGTAGTACCCCAACGACAAACGCTGCAAGTGATGAAACGTTCGCATACGCAGATCGTGCGCCACGTACTGGCCAACGCTCTCGGTGAAGTAGTTGTCGATGTAGCTAGCGACCGCACCGATGATTGCGATAAGCACGGTCGACATTGCAGCCAGTAGAGCAAAGCGCAACTTGCTGCCAGTCCCGAGGACGGGCGTCAGCGCTGCATACATCCATTCTGGTAACTTGTGGTTCCCCGCCACGCTGTCGATGATGATTTTCAGTGGCCACGGAGCGGCGAGGCTCATCGCTGTCTCGACGAGCATGGCAAGTAGAATGATGATCAGGATATTTCGATAAGGTCGGATCAGTTGGACAACTAGCCTCAAATGCGTCTCCTGGCGATGGCGAATAAGCTATTGCAACTCCGGCACCCACGACAAACGATTTTCAAACGAATCACTCCACGAGCCGCGCAGGTTCGGTAGTTGCCGACATCCCGCGAGGATCGCCCGGATTCGGCCGGCCGCTCCAGAACCAATGCTCGGAGGATAATATCGCGTGCTATAGGAAAGGGCACGTTATAGAAGCGGTTGAGGAAAGACTTTCCATACACCGTCGGGTTGGTAGCCGCGACGGGAATGACTAAAACCCCGTGTAAGATTCAGAAATGGGAGCTTCGAAAGGCTTAGTTTGGCAGGCCAACCAGGTTTGTTACATCCTCGCTCTGGCCGCCCAGCCATTCCGGATGGTGTGCAGTTGAATCGAAATGAGCCGATGTCTTAAATGGCTCGTACTTGCCTTCTGCCGCCAAGGGCGCGGTTCGCTTCAGCAACTCGGACAACTCGTCTTGACTGAATGGAGAGAACCCTCGCATTACTTCTAACGCTTGCTGCAAAACTTCTTGATTGTCGATTCCTGTAATCACTACAGACGTCGGCAAGCCGAGCGCAAACCTCAAACACTCCCGCGGGGCGACGACCTTGCTTTTCAAGATGGCACTGTCGCCCATGGACTTCATGCCGAGAATACCTATTCCTTCTTTCTCAGCGCGCGGAACAACTAATTTTCCAAAGCTACGGAAATGAGCATCCATCACGTTTAGAGGCATTTGCAGCGTGTCAAAATGAAAGCCTTTTTCCGTCGCCACGTCGAGCATGTAAAGGTGAATGTGCGGATCCTTGTGACCCGTGAAGCCGATATAACGCACTTTTCCGGCTTTTTTTGCTTCGAGTACCGCTTCCATTGCGCCCCCATCCGCAAAAATACGATTCGGGTCTTCAAAACGTATTATCTCGTGATGCTGGATCAAATCAACGTGATCCGTTTGCAACCGCTTCAATGATTCGTCGATTTGCTTGGTAGCCTCCGCTTTGGTTCGGCCGTCCAGCTTGGTCATGAGAAACACTTTCTGGCGGTAACCGTCTTTCAGAGCTTTCCCCATTCTGATTTCACTTTGGCCGCCGTTGTAGTCCCAGCTGTTGTCCATGAACGTGATGCCGCCATCGATCGCACCGTGAATCAGACGAATACTTTCAGCCTCTGACAACTTCGGCATCCCAAGGTGAAAACCACCCATGCCGATAGAGGATACGCGTTCTCCGGTGCGGCCCAGCTCTCGCTTGCCATCAGTTCCCTGCTTTGCCTCCTCACCCCTTACGGCTTTGCCACTGGACATCGCTACCCCCATCATCACTGTTCCTTTCAAAACGTGCCTGCGACTGAAAGCATTCATGGTGTCAGTTCGTTTTCATCACCACTGTTTATGATTCTGTCAATGCGCGGTGCTCTTCGCACGAAGAACTGATGTGGGAATGAAAGATTGGGTTGCGGGAGGAGTGAACGCGGTGAATTTTCGGAAGAGAGATCTCGGAAGTTAGCGAATCGCGCGAGAGAGTCTCGCCGGGCCCTACTTCAGCAAGAGATCAGTTTCCCTCTTTATCAAACAACGTTCGCAAATCTTCGACCGTGGTGAAGACGACGACCACCAGAGATCCGATCACACCAACGGCAAATATGAACTCTAGAACGCGAAAACCAGTTCGAATCAACATGTCGCAGCTCCGCTCGGCCAAGATCCTGCACGGCCCACAGAAACTGTCGCAACAAGTCCGTAAGAAAGGCGTAAAGATCTCTCAAAATTAGAGCAACTATTTTGGTTTCGCCTGGAAAGACTGAAAAGAAAGGAGCTTAGTGGCGAACGTGTCTCGTTAGAGCAAATTGCGCGAGAGCATTAGCCCTTCGTCGGCTCTTTACAACTAGCCGATCGGAGTAAAGAGCCTATTGCCTCTTAAAATACTGGACGGCGCGTTCGTGCTGTTCGGCTGCTTTTCTGCTGCTGAACGTCCCAAGATTGCGACGTTTGCCAGTCTTGGGATTCTTCTTACGCGAATACAGTCGATACTGTCCCGACGCTAATTTGCGGATCATCCTCAACTCCTGACCGAAAACTAGAATTTGGATGTCGCTAACCCAGCCATTGGCTGTCGAACAAATTCCCATGAAACCCGCTCAGGTATTCCACCTATGGAAAACTTCCGGTATTACGTCCATAATCTCCGGGATTCAGTTGAGAAATAAAGGGCGAGATCCAATCGCCAGAATGTGAGTCAGTGATGAAAGCTGTCACCGGAGTCTTTGCGTCCCCGACCGATGCGAACCGCGCGGTGGAAGCTCTCCGCGCAAAGGGTGTACCCACCGACAAGATCACAGTCCTATCACCGCGCCATCATCAAAAAGAGGCGGAGTCGATTCCTGTGGATACGACGGAGCAGCCGGGAATCGGAAAAGCGATCGGTGCGGTGGTGGGCGGTGCCGGGGGGTTTACCGGGGGAAGCTTGCTTTTGGCAGCCGTCATACCCGGTGTTGGTCCCGTTACAGCCCTTGGTCTGCTGGGAGCAGCCATCCTCGGAGCAGCGGGCGCGACCGTGGGCGCCGCTGCCGGCGAGTCGCTAGAAAATTCGATGGCAAAGGGTCTACCGGAAGACGAAATTTTCGTTTACGAAGATGCACTGCGCAAAGGTAGGACAGTTGTGGTTGCCATTGCTGATGACGACGATGCCGCGGAACCGCTGCGGGAGGTGCTGACGGCACAGGGAGCAGAGAGCGTCGACGCCGCGCGCGAGCAATGGTGGATCGGACTGCGTAGTTCCGAGCGCGAACACTACGCCACTTCTGGCAAAGACTTCGCCGGGGATGAGAAGTTTTACCGGATGGGTTTCGAAGCCGCTCTGCATGCGAAGATGCGCTGCAGAGAATTCGATCAGGTCTCAGGCGAGATGAACAGCAGCCTGGAAGATGTTCAGAAGCAGTATCCCAACGTAGATGTGTCCGATGCGTTCCTGGCGGGTTACCAGCGCGGGAGGGATTACTATCAGCGCGTCTGTGACGAATCGAAAGCTGCGTAGTTGATCAATGCGGTGTAGTTTGGCGCCGGGAGTCGCCCATGTCTTAAGCTGCAGCCGCGCGCTTTCGCCACATCAGTGTCCCAATCACCGCCACAATGACTGCCATCCCGACTCCCAAGAGCCACCGGTAGTACTCTCCTGGATGTTGTAAGGCACGAATGAAGTGTCGTCCGTACAGGGACGCAATAATCGCAATCGTCGCATAGCGCGCTGCCCGACATATCGCGACAACCGCGATGAATCTGCCCAATGAATAATTCAACACTCCAGCGGCCGCAAAAAAGAAACTCGTTGGAAACGGAAATGGCACTGCCGTAGAGACAACGAGCGCGCCGGTGCCGTATTTCTCAAAACTCGCCAACAATTTGCCAACCCGCTGCTTTCCAAATTTGCGCTCCAGATATCCGGCACCCGCTTTGCGTGCCGCTTTGAAGGTCATGTATGCCCCGATGACCGAGCCCGCAGTTGCGACAATCGCATAGTAAAACCAAGGTTCTACATGTCGCGCGGACAAAATTGCGGTCAGAATGTCGAGTCCTCCGAAAGTTGGCAACGGAGAGCTGTCGAGCATAGCGACCAGAAACAACCCAAGCCCGCCCAGGTGCCGCAGCATCGTGAGGGGCGACGATGCCAACAAGATGCCTATTGGGGAAATTGTGTTCACCGGGTCGAGTGTCTGGATTAGGGCACTCGCTTAAGGCCAAGACTCACACTCAACGAGCCTTGCCGCCAGGTTCCAGCCAGTTGGGAGCTGTCCTGATTCATTGTGCCGTCGTACGCGCTCAAGTCTGGGGTACTTTCAAAATGTAGCGTGGGTGCTTTATAGGTGATCGCTGTAATCAGAATGCCCGACGCGGATTGATCCGGATAATCGATCGTGCCGCCAAGAGTCCCATCCTGCGCAGCTGTGATGTGGACCACGATGCGTTTCTTTTGCTGAGCTCCCGGATCGAGTGTTCCCTCCCAATTCCCGACCACTCCGGGGCCGTCCGCCGCATAAACAGTTCGAGTGGCAGTAGGCGTGACAAGCATGCTAACTCCGAAAACCATTCCCAAAAGCAAGATCAACTTACTGTTCATGATCAATATCTCCCCAAAATCAGCGCCGTGCCTCTGAACTCGACCTGATTCTAACCCGTAAACCAGCGTCTGTGCCGGTGTCTGAGACCGGGACAATCAAAAAACTTTTCATCCCTCAAAATAGGTTTCGTGTGGGTGACAGTTCAAAGCAATGGAATCGAGGATGATCGGGAATCCCCGTTAAGCGATCCAGACGGCCAGTCCGCACCACTTTCGTGCTATTACAAACCGGGTTCTCCACAGTTTTCCACCGACTTCCACCTTGCTTCGTGTGTCGATGTTCTCGATAATATTAAGAGAGACATCTCACACAACTGTGAATCGCTATACTCGAGCGGATCTGCTACGCATTCTGCGGCTCACCCAGCGCCAATTGGTTGCATGGGAAAAGGCCGAGCTGATCACCGTTGCTGAAACCTATTCGTTCTTTGATCTTCTCCAAATCAAGAAGGTGCGTGATCTGTGCGCGCGCAAAGTTCGTCCGGCTGTAATCCGACAGTCTCTGCAGGCAATGCAAAAGCAGGTTGCGGGAATGGAGAATCCGCTTCTTGAGGCGGGCGCGTACACCACCGGACATCGTGTGGCCTTCCGCCATGAGGGCAAACTTCTTGAGCCGATAGCTGGCCAGTTCCTGATGGACTTTGCGGCCAACGAAAAGGTCATTAGCCGCTCTGTTCCCGACCAAAGCCCTGAGCTCGTCGAAAATGACGCGTCCGATCTTTTCAGTCGAGGCATTGCACTGGAGGAGAATCCGAACACCCAAGGTGAGGCGATCGTCGCATATAAGAAGGTTCTGGATCTCGAACCGAACCATCCCGCCGCTCACATCAATTTAGGAACGCTGTACTACAACCGCCAGGAGTACGCGCAAGCCGAACGACATTACCGCAGCGCCATCGAAATCGATCCTCGCTACGCACTCGCGTATTTCGATCTGGGCAACGTGCTTGACGAAACTGGTCGGGTGCAGGAAGCGATTCAGACCTACAAGACCGCTCTGCAGCTCGCGCCTACCTATGCAGACGCGCACTACAACCTCGCGCTTGCCTACGAGAAGCTTCGAGAACCACGCCGAGCCGTCAGACACTGGCGTGCCTACATCAAACTGGACACCGCCAGCCCATGGGCAGTTCACGCTCGCAATCAGATCCAGCGCACTTTGCAAGCAGACGGTTTGAAACTCGTCTTCTCCAAACCCGAGTAATTCCGCCACAACCATCGGCGACAGGCAGGCATACCAAGCCTTTCTCCCTGCAATGCTAGAATTTCAAGTTCGCCTTTCTACAAACGAGGTCTCTATGCCGGACACAATTCAAATTCCACCTCCTGCTCCTATCACTACGCTCACCGATGACGAAGTTCTCTTTCGCGACAACATTCACCAGTTCGCTGACGAGAAGATCCGGCCGCTCGTGAAGGAAATGGATGAAAAAGGAGTATTCGACAAGGAGCTATTGCACGAGTTCTTTCAACTCGGCCTAATGGGAATTGAAATCCCGGAGCAGTACAACGGCGGTGGTGGACGGTTTTTTGAAGCCATCCTCGCGGTTGAAGAATTCTCCCGCGTCGACGCATCCGCCGGAGTGGTTGTCGATGTTCAAAACACTCTCGTGAATAACGCTTTGCTTCGATGGGGAAATGAGGAGCAGAAGAAGCGTTATTTGCCTCGAATGACGAAAGACACGCTTGGCGCCTATGCCCTCAGCGAAGCAGGATCTGGCTCTGACGCGTTTGCTCTGCAAACACGCGCTGAACTGAAAGGCTCCGACTACGTAATCAACGGTCGCAAACTATGGATCACCAACGCGAAAGAAGCCGGCCTCTTTGTCCTTTTCGCCACGGTCGATCCTTCCGCTGGTTACAAAGGAATTACCGCCTTTCTCATCGAGAAGGATTTTGCCGGATTCACCGTTGGAAAAAAGGAAGACAAACTTGGCATTCGCGCTTCCTCCACTTGCGAACTGATTCTTGAAGACTGCCGCGTTCCAAAAGCCAACGTTCTTGGCGAGGTGGGAAAAGGATACAAAATCGCTATTGAAACGTTGAATGAAGGTCGTATCGGGATCGGCGCGCAGATGCTCGGCGTCGCGCGCGGCGCATGGGAGTATGCCGCGAAGTATGCGCAGGAGCGCAAACAGTTTGGAAAGACGATCTCAGATTTTCAGGGAATCCAGTTCCAAATTGCCCAAATGGCGACCGATATCGAGGCAGCGCGACTCATGGTGTATAACGCCGCCCGAATGAAAGACGCTGGCAAGAATTTCGTGAAAGAAGCCGCCATGACCAAGCTTTTCTGCTCGCAAGTCGCCGAACGCGTTGCTTCCCTGGCGATCGAAATCTACGGAGGATACGGCTTCACCCGCGATTACCCAGTCGAAAAATACTGGAGAGACTCCAAAATCGGCAAAATCTACGAAGGCACATCGAACATGCAATTGGCGACAATTGCCAAACTGGTGATGAGCCAGAAGTAGCTGCCAGGCTCCTTTTCACACCCCAGTAACTCAGACTGGTTACTCATAATGTGCAGCGAGTTGCAGATTACCCTACCCGATGGTGCCATGCCATCTGACGTAACCCATTTAATATGAGCTAATTCCAGAAGAGCTTGTCATTGGCTCACAAGCTGCATTTCTACTTGCGCTCGCGGTTGTTGAGCAAAGGCGGGGTGCCGGCTTGACCATTCTTTTTCAGGAAACCAATCAGCTCCCGAAGCAAAAACCCGTTAGCCTCTTGCCGTTGCTGACGATCCTGTTCATCTTCTCGTACGGCATGTTGACGTACTTGGTCATCCAGCAGGCGCGCACCATCGATACCCAGCGTGGGCTCATCCGCACTTTGCTCGGTGATAGCGTGGAGCTCTCGTCCATGAAGGGCAAGGCCGCCCGTGCTCAAGCACAGTCCGAAGCCCCGACCCGGCCGCAGCCCTCGGCTGAGCCCCAACCGGAGAGCGCGAAGCCCAAGGCCGGCGCCGTTCGCAAGGATCCGCAGGTCAACAAGCGTCAGGCTCCCGAAAAGCCGTCGAAGAATACTGGCGTGGTCTTAGATACGCGACGTGTCATGTTCACTCTTTGAGTTGTCGTCGGTGTAGGTGCACAAATGTAGTTGGACTTGGTCCAAATGTTTAACTGGCGGACAACCGCCCGACCCTAGAAAGTTCGACCCTAATTTATGAAGGCTCTGGCCCTAGCCTTGTTGTTATCTCTCCCCGTCCCCAGGTTGGCACAAACTCCGCGGGCGTTGACTAGCCCTCCAGTGCAGCAAGCTAAAAAAGGAGGCCGCTGGTATTTCGCGGCCAACGGACATGCCGTCTACTGTTACGGCCCCGTCCGGTACCTTCCCGAAGGCGTCGCAGGACTCAAGCGTGTGGCCACATTCTGCCGCGGCGACCAGCCCATCGTCCCACTGAAAGATTAATTCGCATCACGCCCAATGCGAGGAATCCTGCTCGGAGTTCTCATACTCAGCAGCAAGACGCAGTCCGCCACCACGAACCGGCATCCATTAAACTGGTCTTATGCCCAAGTTCGACCACCATATCTTCGTCTGCGGAAACCGTCGCGAACCCGGACACCCCCGCGGATGTTGTGATCCCTCCGGACAAGCCGAACTCCAAAAGCTGTTCAAAAAGAAACTCGCAGAATTAGGGCTCAAGGGTCGCGTTCGCGCGAACCAGGCTGGATGCCTTGACCAGTGTGAGCACGGTCCCAATATCGTCGTTTATCCGGAAGCTGTCTGGTATGGCGGCGTAACCGCAGCCGACGTGGATGAAATCGTCACCAAACACATCGTCGGAGGAGAGCCCGTCGAGCGTCTACGTCTCGCCGATTCGTGCCTGAATACCGCGACCTGCGAGCATCGCACAACAAAATTCACTCAAAGTTAACCAGATACTCACTCGTCGCATCCGTTCTACTTCTTCTTTGCAGCCGGTGAATAGTGCAACGCCACAATCTTCCACGCGCCATCGCGCTTGAACCAGATGTCCGTTTCCTGAAACTCTTCGTTCGTCACTTGACCATTTGCGAGCTTCGTCTTTACTTGCAGCACGTAGGCAGCAACTGCACTGTCGCGACTCGGACCAACCTTGACTACCAGATCCGACATATCCGCCGCTTCAGTCTTATTTCCCGCCGCAATATACGCGGTCCAATCCTTTTCGTACCCCGCCAGATCTGTTCTGCCCTCGGGCAGCCACTGAACCATGTCCGGCGCATAGTATGAAAAGTATGTTTTCAGATCATTAATGGCATAGGCCGCGTTGAACTTCTGCTCGAGCGCAGTAATTTCGGCAGCAACCGAATCTTGTTGCCCGAAAAGAACGATCGCGTGCACTACGAATGCCGTAACGAGTACAGCGGTAAAACAAAGTTTTGTCTTCATTGTGCCCTCAGGATGAACTCGGCATTGTAGCGAAAACCACGAAAACACGCGGGCAGGAAATGCTCACTTGTTCCAACCACGGTTCGCTCGCTAACCTCGACCGTCGTGACAGGAGACGAAAGAATGCAGAACATCGATCTTTGGCTTGCTATTGGAGTTTTCGTATCTACCGCCGCGACGGACGCAGTCTACGTCATGTTCAACGCAGCCGTCTCATCAAGGCGTCGCGTGCCAGCAGCTACGTGGAGCAGTGTTTGGTATTTGCTCTCCGCCTTCGCAGTGATCAGCTACACGAAAAATTGGGCTTACGTTGGCTTTGCAGCGATGGGTTCATGGATTGGCGCGTATCTTTCTATGACATGGCTGCGCAGACCGGAACCATCGAGAAATCCGCCAGGTAGCGCCGCCTCGTGATCCCGAGACCGGGCCCACTAAGAAATGGTAGGCCCGGAGGGAATCGAACCCCCAACCCTCGGATTAGAAATCCGATGCTCTATCCGCTTGAGCTACGGGCCCTTGTTTACACAAGGACAGCAGAAACAATGACTTGCGCAGAAACAGGCCGCGCTGTTTTCGGCGTTACTCTTGAGCCGGTGTCAGTTCTGGTGTCACTTGCTGTCTTCTGCACGGCCTCAGTATCGCATAGCCTCTGGACCGCTGCTAACCGATGCTGTGGTGCCAAATGCGCATAGCGGACGGTCATCTGAATCGTCTTGTGCCCCATCAACTCCTGAACTGTGCGAAGGTCTACGCCCGCCATGACCAACCTGCTTGCGAAAGTGTGGCGGAGGCAATGCCAGGTGAAGTCCTTCAGCCCCGCAGCCTCCACGGCGGCACTAAACCAGAACCGAGGCGAGCACAAACGGGTTCCGTCACTGGCGAGGAACACATAAGGGCTGCCGTTCTTGTAGGCCTCAACAGATCGCAACGCGAGGATCGCAGCGTCGTTCAATGGAATGTGCCTAGCTTCACCGTTCTTGCTGCGCAGCACCGTCAACACCCTGCGCTCGAAATCGACACCGTCCCAGGTCAGCCCGAATTGCTCGCTTCGGCGAAGACCCGTATTGAGTGCAAGATCAAGTTCTGCTTCACGGTTGAGATAATCCTTCCGGATCGCGGCCCTCAGAGCCAGTTCCTCCTCTGTGGAGAGGAAACGAATCCGACCATTCTCTTCCTTGCGTTGTCGGACTAACCGAGCTGGGTTCGACTGCACCTTTCCGTTCTGCATTGCGAGTCGGTACACAAGCGACAGTAGCGCCCGATACCGGTTTAGAGTTGCGGGCTTCAAGTCTTCCGCTTTGGCCAAAAGCCAACGTTCAATCTCTTGCGGTGAAACAGACTCAGCGGGGCGCTGTCCGAGCCACTCCCGCAGCCTTGCCATCCTGACTTCGTCATCGCGATAGCTTCGCTTGTGAGCCTTCGAGTATTCGAGGGCATCCTTCGCAAGTTCAGCGAAGCTCACCTTTCGTGCCCGAAGTTTTTCTGGCAACTTCTTGCCTTCCAGAACCTCGGTTTTGCGCTTGTAGTACAGCTTGATTGCTGCGCTCTTGTTCCCAGTCTTCTCCCGCCGGATCTTCCCGTTCGCATCCGCATAGCGAACCCACCATATCCCTGTGCCTCTCACCTTCTCGTAAATTCCACGAGCTTTCTTAGGTTCGGACTTCATTGCGTTTGCCATCCTTTGCTGGCCTACCACCCTTTTTGGCCCAGGCTCTGAGCGTTGCTTTGTCGTAAAGGGCTGCTCGCTTCTTGCCACCTCTGCTTCCGATCGCCGCCAAGTATTCCCTTATTCTTTGGTCCATAAACTTAGCCGCTAAGTTACCAGAATTCATCATCCGCCGCAACACTTTCCGTTAACCCGCGGCGTTCGGCGAGCAACTTGCACAGGCAGGTACACGCTCCAACATTAATTTGCACGCACTCTCAAGTAGAGTTACCCTGCGGTTTGCAGGTTCGCGACCTGCTCCCGCAGAAAGCTGTGGGCACGGGGTCTGTGTTCGTGATCGGATGAAACGCGTCGATCACGCAGACCTGGCCGGAATCTAACACCGGCTCTGGCATTGGCAATGGACGCAATGCTCCGCATGCAAGCAAGCGGAGACTTATGTCCATAGCAGCTGATGAGAAATTCCTGCCACATCCTATCTCTGATGTTGGCGCGCAAGAATTCAAGCTCCTTTTCTCTCAAAAGGATGCTGCGCGAATCCTTGGCGTTAGCCTTCGCACACTCCAAAATCTGATTGCCAGCAAACAACTACCAGTGCGTCGCATTGGTCGGCGTGTCCTTGTTCATCGGAAGGACTTGGAATCGTTTGCTCGTCGCGATCACATCGGCGTGGTGGAGGAGAAATGCAACGGCTAAAGCCGCCAAATTCCACCCTCGACGTCACTCGCATTGAACGAGCCGCATTGGGCGCCGTTCTGGTCGATCAATCAACTTGGCCACGTCTATCGGAGCTAAATCCTGACGACTTTTCTCTCGATGCCCACCGCAGAATCTTTTCTACGATGCTAGAGCTCACGAATCGAAGGCTCCCGATTGAAATCCTCTCGTTACGGACTGAGCTTGAGGGCCATGGCGAACTCGAGAAAATCGGCGGCGCCGCATACTTGAGCAAATTGGTGGAGGATACAGTTCCAGAAAACGTTCATTACTATGTGGCCACTATCAAAGACGCTGCGAGTCGTAGAAAGCTAGCGAGAGGAGCCGAGAATGTGCGCGATCTCAGCATGGATCCCACCGCGAATACAAGTGTGATAGTTGCTGCGGTCACATCCTTGACAGAAATAGGTCGCGCAATAGATCCCGTGCCCCCGCCATTCTCGGAAGACAAATTGGCCTTGCGATTCTCAACAAAACATGCAGACAATCTTCGCTATGTCGCACAGTGGAAATGCTGGAAATACTTCGACGGTATCCGATGGGTGAACGATGACACCTTGTATGTTCTCGATCTCGCTCGGTGTCTCTGCCGCGCCGCAAGTGCGGAGTGCGGAGATCTACGACCAAGGGTTGCCATGCGCCTAGCATCCAAAGCAACAGCTTCGGCAGTTGAAACTCTTGCGGCGGCCGATCGCCGGCACGCGGCGACGACAGATCAATGGGACGCCGATTCCTGGCTCTTGAATACTCCAACAGGGACAATTGACTTACGCACCGGCAAGCTTCGTCAGCACACGCGCGCTGACTACATCACTAAGTGTACGGCGGCCGGCCTCGGTGAAGAGTGCCCCGAGTGGCTCCGATTCCTCGACCGCGTAACGGGCGGCGACGAGGAAATGCAATCCTACCTGCAACGGGTGGCGGGCTATGTGCTCACCGGTTCCACACGCGAACAGGTGCTCTTCTTCCTTCACGGCACGGGCGCCAACGGGAAGAGTGTATTTCTTTCAACTGTCGCGGGGCTGCTCAACGATTACGCAAGGAGCATCCCCACATCAACTTTGACTGTCGGGATTACCGAACCGCACCCCACCGACCTAGCGGGCTTACGTGGTGCCAGACTCGTAATAGCAAGCGAAACCGAGGACGGCGCTAAGTGGGCTGAATCTAAAATCAAAACGCTAACGGGCGGAGACAAGATCGCCGCGCGCTTCATGAGGTGTGATTTCTTTGAGTTTACCCCTGAGTTCAAGTTGGTCATCGCCGGCAATCATAAACCCAGCCTTCGTTCGGTTGATGAGGCCGTGCGTCGGCGTTTTCAGCTTGTGCCCTTCGCCGAAACGATTCCGTTGGAAGAACGCGAACAAAAACTAAGTGAGAACCTGCGCAGTGAATACCCCGGCATCTTACGATGGGCCGTCGAGGGCTGCATGGCCTGGCAGCTAAACGGGTTGGATCCTCCCACTAAGGTGCGCGATGCAACCGCGGATTATCTCGCTGCTGAGGATCTGGTTGGTCGCTGGCTTGACGACCGCTGCGTACCATTGCCAGGGTGTCGCACAAGTGTACAAGCGTTGTTCTTAGACTGGCAGATTTGGTGTCACCGCCTAGGCGAGCACGAAGGTTCAACGAAACGATTCTCGCAGCAGCTTCAAAGTCACGGCTTCAGGCCAGACCGAACAGGCAGTTCTCGAGGCTTTTTGGGAATCGCGCTTCAACGCGACGTCATGGGGTGACAGATGTGACAGGACATCTCATATTCTCTCAGTAGCGAACGCTGGCCGCTCGTCGACATAGGGAAACTGTCACAAGCGTCACAAAGGACAAATCGATTTGGGAAAGGGTGGAGTATGTCGAGGGGCAACCGACGAACGCGGGTAGAGGAGTGCGAAGTCATTTGTGCTTCAACCCCTGGTCCCTGCCGGGCCTTCGGAATCGTGTTCCAAACGACCAGCGGCCGGCGCGGTCAACGCACGTGGCTGACGTGTCCGTTCTGCGATCGCCGGATGTTCAAGCTCTATCGCCCGCCATCCTCGGGGAGTTTTGCATGTAGGGCCTGCCACAACTTAACGTACTTGAGCGTTCAGAGGCATGACGCTCGCTTGGATCGACTATTGAAGATTCCTGAGGCCGACCTGGTTGACCTGATGCTGCAAGATTACAACGATGTGTGGAAGGTTCTGGCGTTCAAGGCAGGTTTCATTAGATTAGGACAAATTCCGAAATACTTCTAGCGCTACGCAGGTAGCCGGATCGAGCCGGCGGGCATGTTCGTGCATCAATACTTCGAAAACATGCTGATTTGAATTGCGAAAGCTCGGATGGCGATTAGCTGCCGCAAATCATTTGAGTAGCAGACGATTCGCGTCGCTTAGCTGAGCTCGGACAAGACGCGGCTCCACTTAAAGTTCGAGTTTCCAGGAACTTCGCCCAGTAATCGACTAAAGCGCGTCGGCTCCCTTCAGCACTCCGGAGCCATCTCTGGAGCGACTATTGAAGATTCCTGAGGCCGACCTGGTTGACCTGATGCTGCAAGACTACAACGATGTGTGGAAGGTTCTGGCGTTCAAGGCAGGTTTCATTAGATTAGGACAAATTCCGAAATACTTCTAGCGCTACGCAGGTAGCCGGATCGAGCCGGCGGGCATGCCAAATGAGGCTCCTCCATGAGCGATGTCTGGCGGGAACATGTACTTGTCCGAATCGACGGGCCCTTGACGCACCAGCAACTCGGTGTTGCACACGCCGACGCACTGCGTGTTCGTGCATCAATACTTCGAAAACATGCTGATTTGAATTGCGAAAGCTCGGATGGCGATTAGCTGCCGCAAATCATTTGAGTAGCAGACGATTCGCGTCGCTTAGCTGAGCTCGGACAAGACGCGGCTCCACTTAAAGTTCGAGTTTCCAGGAACTTCGCCCAGTAATCGACTAAAGCGCGTCGGCTCCCTTCAGCACTCCGGAGCCATCTCACATAGGTACCCACCTCTTCCTAAATAATAAACACGACCGCTACGTTGACGCCGTCCGCCAACTGGTGAAAACAGGCGTTAGCACTCATTGACTTGCCCGACCCACCCCTTCAATGAGTGAAATGGCGATGTTACCCCAAGTATCATGATGACGTGACAACTCCCAGAGAAGCCCTCGTCGAGAAGCTGGTGCTTACGCTTCATTTGACCGTACCTGAGCGGCAAATGCTTGGCTACGAAGGCGTTTCGCTGGCCGAAATAGAAGCCGTCGTGAAGCGTCTGCTTGAAAGGGATGGCGTTTTTCCACCGGACGCCAGGCTTTGGCAGCCAGGCCAGGCTGTTTTTGAAGGGTTCCTCCTAATAAAGCGCCCTGACGGAAAAGTGCAGATGACCGGGCAGAGACACCATCCAACCAAGCCCGGCGAACTGACGGAGCAAGTCACCTACGAATGTGACGATCTCGATCAGGCAGTGAGCAGATTCATTCGTAGCGAGTGGAGTAACGGCATCGACGGCATCCCCCTGACACCTCGGTGACTGGGGGATTGTTGTTAACAGGCGATTTCACCAACTACTCTGTAAACGGCCTTCCGAGCCAAAGTAGTTGGTGAAATGGCGATGTTACGACAGCAACGGAGTAAAATGGCGGGCATGAACCAGTTGCGCTCGAACTGAAAAATTCCCGGTGCTTTACTTCAGACCTTCCACTAAATACAGGTCCGCCAGCATGCGATGGTATCCATACACACACGTCTTGGCGTCGGCCGTGAGCAGGATCGGCCCGATATTTTCCACTCCCGCCGGGTCCGATGGCATCAGCTGTTTCCAAAGCGTGCGTTTGCCCGTTTGCAGGTCGAGGTTGTAGACCTTGGCCGGCAGCTCTCCCGGTTGGTAGATATAAAGTGATCGACCGTCCGCGCCCCAAGTGATTGGCTGTTCGCCCGTATTCAGGCCATTGATCACTCGCGCTTCGCCCCCATCGACCGGGTACAGATAACCCTTCTGATCAGGACCAATCCCAGCAATGAACTGGGAATCCGGTGAAATCATGAATGCGTTTCCGTTCACTCCTTCGGGCGAGATCGTGTGCGTTTTCCCAGAGTCAACATCCAGAACATAAAGTTGTACGCCCTTGTTCGGTTCATTCCCTGTAAACGCAACGCGTTTGCCATCGGGAAACCAGCGCGCGCTCGTGTGATTGATCGAGTCCTTCGTGAGATCTCTCGCTTCGCCCGGTCCTGTCGGCAAGAGTTTCAGTTGCGACGGTGAGCCCTGCGTCTGCACGATCGCCCACTTCCCGTCGCGCGAAAGCGACATCGCCGAACCAGCACCTAGCAACACCGCCGGCGATCCATCCGTCTTTCGGATGTATACCGCATAGCTCAGTCCGCTCGACTTCGAATAATCCAACGCACCGCCTCCGCCTTCTTCATCGAAAAGCAGCGTCTTGCCATCAGGGGAAAGATCCGACGGGTACGTGTAATCGAGCCAGGAGAGCTCCCGCTCCTTTGCGTCTCCCGCGCCTAAGGCCATCAACTCACGCCGCCAACTGGCACGCATCAGAAGAAGGCGGCCGTCTTTAGCAATGTCGAGTAGCATGAGGGCGCCAGGCAGCCGCGCTACGATGCGCGAATCTCCATCCAACGTCGTGGCATACAGCGTTCGATCTGTGCCCGACTTACTCGCCGTGAACCAAACCTCTTTCCCATCCGGAGACCATGCTAGCCCCTGTGCAGTGAACCACTCGCTGCCAATCGTTTTCTTCTTGCCGCCCATGTCGACAACGGCAATCGACCCGCTATCGTCGCCCTGGATCGGGTGGTCGATAAATGCGATCTTGTCCCCAGACGGTGAAAGCCGTGGATGCCCGATCCATCCCCCCGTCACGTAAAGCGGCTTTCCAGCCGGATACTCAAGCCGATTACGCCCATCGAAGTCGCGCACGACTGCAAGGTCGCGCCCGTTGGGTGACCAGTCGGCCCACTGCACTTGCTCCAGAACCTGCCGTGGAGCGCCACCGGACAACGGTGCTCGCGCCAGCGTCCCCATTGTCACCCAGGTCCCAATCGCTTTGCTGTCGAGCAGCACTGCCATCTCTGCCATCGACGACACGGACATCAGCTGCGTGCGGCTCA
>Ga0207641_10000085_pt1 | contig 133497 bp, 117 predicted proteins | sample KBSSwiS62_FD_184306 | JGI IMG/M metagenome (GOLD analysis project Ga0207641, IMG submission 184306) | Switchgrass rhizosphere microbial communities from Kellogg Biological Station, Michigan, USA - KBS Switchgrass S6-2 (SPAdes) (version 2) | ecosystem: Host-associated > Plants > Roots >... | reverse complement strand
GTTAGCGCAATCTCGTTGGGCGTCTTCTGCCGCTCGGCGCCCTCGACCAGAGCTATCATCCGGTCGAGAAAGCCCTGGCCAGGATTGACGGTGACGCGAACCCGTATCTCGTCAGAAATGACACGCGTACCCGCTGTTACTGCGGAGCGGTCACCACCCGCCTCGCGAATAACCGGCGCGGATTCGCCGGTAATGGCTGCCTCGTTCACGGACGCGACACCCGAAACGACCTCACCGTCAGAGGGGATCAGGTCGCCTGTCTCCACCAGGACGATGTCGCCCAGCTTCAGCGCGCTGGCCGGAACGGCCTCGACTTCCCGGCCAGCGCCCTTCAGGCGTTTGGCGGTCAGTTCCGCCTTGGTCGCGCGAAGTGACGCGGCCTGCGCCTTGCCGCGCCCTTCGGCGATTGCCTCGGCAAAGGTCCCGAACAACACGGTGAGCCAGAGCCAGACGACGAGTTGCAGCTTGAAGCCCACCGAAAGCCCGTCCTGCCCCACGACGAGCAACACCGTCAGCAGCACAGCCACCACGGCGGTGGTAAACATCACCGGATTGCGGATCAATTCCCTGGGATTGAGCTTGCGAAACGCGTCGCCAATCGCGGGAACGATCAGGTCGGCGGTAAAGAGCGATTTGGACGCTGTGCGTGCCATGATGATGCTCCGATTCTTAGAAGGTCTGGCCGCTGATCATCGCAATGTGATCGGCGATGGGACCAAGGGCGAGACTGGGCAGAAAGGTGAGACCGCCCACGATCAGCACGATGCCGACCAGCAACCCGGTCCACAGCGGGCCGGTGGTGGGGAATGAACCCGCCGTTTCGGGCGTGTATTTCTTTGCCGCGAGCCCGCCGGCAATCGCCAGCATTGGCACGATGATGAAAAAGCGGCCGATCCACATCGCAACACCCAACATGCCGTTATAATAGGGCGTGTTGGCGCTCACCCCCGCAAATGCGGACCCGTTATTGGCGACGGCGCTGGTGAATGTGTAGAGGATTTCCGAGAAGCCGTGCGGCCCTTTGTTGAGCGGAAGCGCCAAGCCGACCTGCAGCAACGAACTGATGGCGGTGAAGCCCAGAATGATGAGCGGCAATACCGCGATCGCCAGCACAGCGAGCTTCACCTCCCGGCTTTCGATCTTCTTGCCGACATATTCCGGTGTGCGGCCGACCATCAATCCGGCGACGAACACGGCAAGGATCGCGAACAGCAGGAAGCCATATATGCCCGCGCCCACACCGCCGATCACGACTTCACCCAGTTGCATGTTGAACAGCGGGATCATGCCGCCGAGCGCGGTGAAACTGTCATGCATGGCGTTGACCGCGCCGCAGCTTGCCGCAGTAGTCACGACCGAGAATAGGGCGGAAGCGGCTATGCCGAACCGCACCTCCTTCCCTTCCATATTGCCGCCAGCAACGCCGAGGTTGTGGAGGACGGGATTGCCGGCCGCTTCCTGCCAATAGGTCACCGTGACGCCGGCAAGGAAGATCAGGACCATCGCAGCCAGGATGGCCCAGCCCTGACGCGGGTTGCCCACGGCCTTGCCGAAGGTCCAGGTCAGCCCGAAGCCGATGAGGAAGATCGAGAGCATCTGGACGAAATCGGTCAGCGCATTCGGATTTTCGAACGGATGCGCGCTGTTGGCGTTGAAGAAGCCGCCACCATTGGTGCCGAGCATCTTGATCGCTTCCTGGCTGGCGACCGGCCCGATCGCCAGGGTCTGTTTAATGCCCTCAAGCGTCGTGAAATCGACCGACCCAGACAAGGTCTGCGGCACGCCGTTTGCGATCAGGAAGATCGCGTAGAGGATGCAGAGCGGCAGCAGCAGGTACAGCGTCACCCGCGTCATATCCGCCCAGAAATTGCCGATGCCAGAGGCGCTGCGGCGCGCAAAACCACGAAAGAGGGCGAAAGCCAAAGCGATGCCGGTCGCCGCTGACAGGAAATTATGGATGGCGAGACCAAGCATCTGGCTGAGGTTCGACATGGTCGACTCGCCGGCATAGCTCTGCCAGTTGGTGTTGGTGGTAAAGCTCACCGCCGTGTTGAAGGCGAGATGCTCGCTCGTCCCGGCATAGCCCAACGGGTTCAGCGGCAGGACTCCTTGCAGGCGCAGGATAGCATAAGTGAAAAACAACAATATCGCGTTGAAGATCAGCATGTGCACCGCATAGCGGCGCCAGCTCTGATCCTGATCCGGATCGATCCCGGAAAGCCTGTAAAAGCCGCGTTCGACCGGACCAAGCACTGCGTGGAGCGGCGTGCGACGCCCTTCATACAGCGCGAAGAGCCAAAGCCCGACGGGCTTCGTCAGCGCCAGCAATATGCCGACGAAGGCTAAGATCATTATCCATCCCTGGAAAGTCATGGGGTTCGCCTCCCGGTCAGAAGCGTTCGGGGCGTGCGAGCACGGCCACCAGGTAAATTAGCAGGCCGAAAGCAGTGATCGCGGCCAGCCAGATATCGCTTGTCATGATCGCGGTCCCTTATGCGTTGTCACAAAGGGCGGCGTAGCCGAGCGTCGCCGCCAGCAAGCCTAGAGTGAGGCCGATCCAGAGGATGTCCTGCATGTGAAATCTCCCGCACGGCTTGGAGGCCGCAGGAGGCGCGGCATCGAGTCTCGTGCAGCGTCTCAAATAGATCAGGGCCGCGTTTGAATTCGAGAGACAGAACGATGCAAACACGTAGTATTTGCGTATGATTGGCGCTTTCGCGTGAGAAATCCACTGCTCGGAGAACCCTCTTTGCGAATTCTCCTTTCAGAACAGCGTGGCAATCAAAGCCTTAGCCGTGCTTTGAAGCGAACCAGATGTGATGCCAATCGTCGGTACAGCCGGCATAGGCAGGCATGCTGATTTCATCGACATCGAAGCCAGCGGCAGTCAATCTTTTGGAGAAAGCCTCATCCGGATAGGAAGACCAGATCGACAATATGCCGCCGGATCGCAGGGCAGTATGGGCGTCGCGCAGGCCCCAATTGCTGTAGAGCCGATCATTCTCAAGCTGTATAAAGCCATCAGGCCCATTATCCACGTCCAGCAGGATAGCGTCGAAATGATCTCGCTCCGCTGCGATGACATCGTGAACATCCATGAGGCGTAGTGACGTGCGTGGGTCGGTCAGATAATTTCCAAACAGATGCGCCAGCGGTCCCCGCGCCCAGTTCGCCACTTCCGGCACCAACTCGGCCACATAGATGGAGGACGAAGGCCCCCAGGCGGCAAGCGCTGCGCCCAAGGTAAACCCCATGCCAAGGCCGCCGACCAGAACATTACCGTCCTTCCGGGCAAGGCGGGAACAGGTCATGGTAGCAAGCGCCTGTTCGGACAGGTGATCGCGACTCCCCATCAACTCATCGCCGCGGAAGTCTATATAATGATGGCTGCCGCTTCTGAGTAAATGCAGTTGCCCGCCGCCAGGGATGTTGGCGACGTCAATAATTTCCGCTTTCGGCTCCAGAAGATCCGCTGCCGTGTCCTCACCATATTCGGTGGGAGCGCCTGAATGGCGCTCGGGTAAAATGTGGGGCCGAACCATTTACATCCTGGGATTTGCTGCGATCCCGGCCTGTATTGGCGCGATCTCTCATAGGAAATATGACCTAGCGCATATTACAAAAGTGACAGCAAGCTAAATCACGGCCCCTTCCATGGGCGCATAGGGTAGCCTGTTTTCATCGGTGTAAACCTGGAACCGGGTAAGTATCGCCGAACCGAACGCCGTTGTAAGCGCCGCGTCCGTCGCATCACGTCCGCGCGCCATCAAAATGCGTCCCTTGCGCGGCCGATTGTGGCGGGCATCGAAAACATACCAATTGCCGTCCAGATATGCTTCGAACCAAGCCGAAAAATCCATGTCGCCCACAAGCTCCGGCAAATCCATGTCACCCATATAACCGGTGCAATAACGCGCCGGTACATTCATGCATCGACATAGCGCGATCGCCAGATGCGCATAGTCGCGACATACGCCGATCCGCTCTTCAAACGCATCCCACGCCGTTTTGGTTGGACGCGCTGACTGATAATCGAACGTGATCCGGTTGTGCGTGAACGCCACAATCTCCTGCACCAATGCCCACCCATGGCCCGCAAGATTACCGAACAGTGCCCACGCAGAATCGGATAGCCGATCCGTCTCGCAATAGCGGCTGCCGAGCAAATACAGCATCACATCATCCGGCAACTGATGGATCGGAACCTGCGGCGCGTCGGGCACGACAATGTCCGGTTGGAAAGGGTCTTCGATCAGGAATCCGGTCGAAATCGTGGTTTCGCCGGGCGGCAGGATCAGGCGCGTGCAGATATTTCCGAAGCTGTCGACATAATCATAGATGGGGATATCTGGCGTCGTCATGATGCGCTGAGCCGTCCGCAGATCCTTGTTTCGTGACGGATGAATGCTCAGCGATGCCAGCATCGGCGTGGCGCGATCAGTCTGGAAGGCAATGTCGTAGCCAGCGCGGATCAACATGCAGATGCTTTCTTGAAAGAGGGACGCCCGGCGAACGTACAGTTCAGGCTATCGGATGTATCAGACGCAAAGGTGCAGAAGCGCCTGGGCAATGTGGGTCCAAGCCATTTTGCGTATCTGGAACTGTGGATGCAATTTCTCCCAGATCAACCGGGAGCCTCGACGCTCTCTGTCACATCCTGGTCAAATGAACGATGCGATATGCGCTTGTAGCACAAATTGCTGCAGTTGCGTTGTCTAATTTGCCCTGGCGCAGGTGGCGCTTGAAGGCCCATCCATCGATCGCGAAAACGCTGTTGGACGATGAACCTCGAAGGATCGGACACCTTCATAGGGGTCCCGACTATCCATCTCTCCCGCACATAACAGTCCGAATTCGGGGTCCGCTACTTCAGCAGATCAAATACCTCTATCAGAATGCCTCGTTATTCACCCCTGTTCCACTCGCCTATCCATCCCACCATATTTGGCATGTGGGATGATATGATGAGCGAGCGGCAGCTTCACCTTGGTGCGATCCTTACCGGGGTCGGCAACGACCAGTATAATTGGCGGCACCCGGATGTTCCCGGTAATGCCAGCATCGATATCAACTGGTATATCGAGCAGGCCAAGCTGGCCGAAGCGGCAAAGTTCGATCTCATCTTCATCGTCGACTCTCCGTTCATCACGCCCGACACCTCGCCGCATTTCCTAAATCGGCTGGAGCCTTTGACGCTGTTGTCTGCGGTGGCGAGCCACACATCGCATATCGGCCTCGTCGGCACGCTCACAACCAGCTATTGGGAACCCTATAATGTCGCCCGCCAGTTCGGTTCGCTTGACCAGATCAGCGGAGGGCGTGCGGGCTGGAATGTCGTCACGACCGGCCTTGAAGGCGCTGCGCGAAATTACGGACGGGAAGAACATTTCGACCACGCCGTACGCTATGAGCGCGCGCTGGAGTTTGTGCAGGTCGTCCAAGGCTTGTGGGATAGTTATGAGGATGATGCCTTTCCGGTGGACAAGCAGAGCGGGCTGTTCCTTCACAAGGACAAGCAGCACCCCCTTAATCATAAAGGAAAGCATTTCTCTGTCGCAGGTCCGCTTGCGCTTTCCCGGTCCCGTCAGGGTCAGCCGGTCATCTTCCAGGCGGGAGAAAGCAGCGAAGGCCGCAATCTTGGCGCGCATATCGCTGAGGGGACCTTTGCCGCGTCACCCGATTTTGCTTCCGGTCAGCAATATTATTCCGACCTTAAATCCCGCGCCGCTGCTTTAGGTCGTGATCCCGATACAATCAAAGTCCTGCCCGGACTTTTCCCGATCCTCGCCGACACCGACGAGGAGGCACATCGCATAGCCAATGAGCGCGCGGAAGAAGTGGATATTGACAAGCTGCTCGTTCAGCTTGGTCGGCTGTTCAACTATCATGATTTCCGACAGTATCCCCTCGACGCGCCTTTTCCTGACCTGACTGGCGTCACACTCAACAGCTACAAGGGCGGGGCCGAACGGTTGATCCGTTTGGCGCGTGAGGAAAAGCTGACATTGCGTCAGGCTGCCTATCGTAATCAGGACAGCAAGGGCTTTATAGGGTCGCCGGAAACTATCGCGGATGAAATCGAGCGCTGGTTTATCGGCCGCGCGTCGGACGGCTTCAATTTGAACGTCGGGACACCGGACAGCTTCGCCCTGTTTCGCGAGAGGGTCATCCCTATCCTCCAGAAGCGCGGCCTGTTCCGCACCGAATATGCCCATGACACGTTGCGCGGCCACCTTGGCCTGTCGGTGCCGGAGAATCGCCATGCCGCTGCGCCGATCGCCATCGCCGCTGAATGACCGACGGACCAGTTCTTCACGCCGATGTTCTAATAATCGGCGGAGGCATGGCTGCGGCCTGGGCCGCCATTGCGGCTGCTAAGGCCGGGGCTGCGACAGTGCTGGTGGACAAGGGCTTTGTGGGAACAAGCGGGGTGACGGCCACCGGCGGCCCCAATCACTGGTGGGTGCCGCCTGACCCAGCGCTACGTCGCGAGGCGGTCGAAAACAAACATGCAGCGAGCTTCGGATTGGGCGACCCAGCATGGATGGAGCGGGTCATCGACACGACCTGGCGCACCCTCCCCGATCTGGCACCCTATTATCCGTTCGGTTCGGACGGCAAGGGCGGCAAATATTATAGCGGCGTGCGGGGGTCGGAATATATGCGTGCGCTGCGCGCATACGCGACTGCCGCAGGCGTGCGCATCCTCGATCATCATCCGGCGACGCAGCTTCTGGTGGATGAAGAAGGCGCGGTCGCCGGGGCGAGCGGGCATGCCCGGTTGCGCGGCGAAGATTGGGAAATCCGCGCCGGCGCGGTTATCATGGCCACCGGCGGCTGTGCCTTTCGATCCGGACTGATCGGCAGTTATGGCAACACCGGCGACGGATATCTGCTGGCTGCGGAAGCCGGGGCGGAACTATCCGGCATGGAATTTTCCATCCAGTATACAGTGTCGCCAGCCTGGGCTTCGACCCGCACGCTGCCCTATGGCGCCGCGCGTTATTATGACGAGGACGGCATGGAGATTATCCAGCCGCCCCGTGGACACGCTCATTATCAGGCCTTGGGCGCAGCTCTGCTGAAAGGGCCGGTCTATGCCGACCTGATCGATGCCCCCGCTGAACTGCCGCCTATCCTGAAAGACATTCAGCCCTTCACTCCACCGCCTTTTGTACGCAAGGGCATAGATCTTTTCCGCGAACGCTGGCCAATCAAGCTCTTTGGTGAAGGGACCATCAGGGGGAATGGCGGTCTACGCATCATCGATGAAGATTGCGGCACCACGGTTCCAGGTCTTTATGCCGCAGGTGATGCCACAACGCGCGAACTGGCCACCGGCGCGATCAGCGGAGGAGGCGCAGTGAACAGCGCTTGGGCGCTTACGTCCGGCCAGATTTCCGGTGCTGCGGCGGCACGGCGCGCGCTTGCCAGCCGTACACGCACTGCGGGTAGGGTTCGGACGACCGGCGTTGTCGGCATTCAACCTTCTTCAGAAGATCGGCCCATCGATCAAAAAACGATCGAGGCCGACGTCGACTATCATATGAACGGCTACCAGCGGTCATTATGGCGCAGCAAGGGCCAGTTGAACGACACGCTTGCCTCGCTTGACGACCATTGGCGCAATCTGAGCGCTCATGGCCAAGCGGAAGGCTTGGCTCTGGTCGGCCTGCGCGAGACGGCGGCAATGACGGCCACGGCGCGATGGTGCACGGCGGCGGCGCTCGCCCGCGACGAAAGCAGGGGTATTCACGTCCGCGTCGACGCGCCTGGATTAGAGGCGGATGGCGCTGTCCGGCTTCTGTGCGGCGGACTTGATCGGGTGTGGACAAGGCCGGAAATCCACCAATATGCCGAGGCTGCGAAATGATTGCCCATATCTTCGAAGATCTGTGTGATGGCTGCAACAGTTGCGTCGTCACCTGCCCCACCCATGTCCTGGATATCAGCAACGGCGCGCCGGTCATCGCCCGTCTGGACCAGTGCCAGACCTGCTATATGTGTGAATTATACTGCGCTTCGGACGCCATTTATGTTGCGCCAGAGCAGGACAGGGCGGGCATTATCGATCCGGAAACGATCCGCGCGTCCGGCCATCTGGGCCGTATTCGCCACGACCATGGCTGGGACCGTCCAAATGAGGACGGACATCTTGATCAGTACCGGCTTTTAGGCCCTCTCCTGCAAAAAGGTGGAGAGACCGCTGCACGTCGCTATAAGGATCTTACTTCGTAAGGGCGCATGGCGTCGCACATGATCGGAGCGTCAATGCTTCGTTTTCGCTGACGAGGTGCTTTCGAGGAATGCCTCAATCTGAAGAACCGTCTCCAAGTCGTCGATGGGGGCAGTCGTCATTTTCGTTCCGGGATAATAGGATTGCGGGTTCGATATGAACGCGACTAGACTGTCATGATCCCATTGTATCGCATTCTTCGGATCGCGCAGTGCCGCTGAATAGGCATAGCCGGGCAACTGACCAGATTTGCGCTGGGCGACACCGTTCAGATCGGGGCCAATCTCGCCGGTCGTGAAGCTGCCTGCATTATGGCAACCAGAACAGTTCTGACTGAAGAGCACCTTTGCCCGCGTCTCATCATATTTGAAGTTGAACAATATCTGCGTGTAACGCTCCTGATAAACACCGCGCCGCGAGAAATCCTCGACCATATTGCCGCCGCTGGGCAGATCATAGGGCTTGGCTACCCGGCTGCTTTCCGCCTTGGTGGGTTTGCCGGGGCGCAGGCGGAGCAATCGGCCTTTCGCTGTATCGGTCACGACGTAAAGATAGCCGTCCGGCCCCGCCCCTACCGATCGGATGCGTTCCCGAAGATCGGAGAGCAGCGCCTCTTCCAGAACTACCTTGCCATGCTCGATACGCAACCGGCGGACCACTTGACCCATCAGTTCGCTCGCAAAAAAGTCGCCTTTCCACTGCGGGAAGCGATCCCCCATATATTGCATTAGATCGCCGGGCGCGCGAGAAGGCGACCACACGGCGACGGGATCGACAAATTCAGGGCCATCCTGGCGATCGGACATTGCGCGACCGGAATAATCAAAGCCCCAACTCACCAGAGGCCAGCCATAATTGCCGCCCGGCTTGACGAGATTGAGTTCATCGCCACCTTTCGGGCCGATATCGATGGCCCAGATGCCGCCGTCCGCGGCGCGGGCAATGCCTGGAGTGTTACGGAATCCAACGGCCCACAACTCTGGCCGGGCGCCAGCGACCTTGCTAAACGGGCCGTCCGCAACGGCGCTGCCATCCCGGTTCAGATGGATGATTTTACCGGACTGGTTGTCCAGTCGTTGAACCATGCCACGACTTCCCTGGCCGCCCGACCCCACGCCGACCAGCATCGTCTTGTCCGGCAGGAAAACGATGCGCATGATATTCGGGCCACCCGGCGGCGCGGGCGTAGATGTGCTGAAGATGACCTTCTGATCGGCGAGATGGTCGCCATCAAGGCGCGCCTTCATGATCGATCCAGTCCGGGCGCTATCCGTACCGGTGACGAAAGTGAGATAGAGTATCTGATTGGCCGCGAAGTCAGGATCTGGTTTCACATCAAGTAGGCCGTCGAAGATGCTGGTGTTCAGGACATCGGGAACCCCCGCAATCGGCTTTGATTGAAGCACGCCGTTCCGGACGAGGCGCAGGCGGCCGGGACGCTCCGTAATCAGCATATCCCCGTTGGGCAGCCAAGTCATCGCCCAGGGATGATCAAGCCCCTCGACCACCTGTTCCACCCAATATCCGGGATCTTTGGCCGTGCTTTGTTCTTGGGCGGCCGGGACGCTTGCAGCGGAGAACAGGGCAAGACCGGAGAATGCCGCTACGCTGGCCAAAATTATCGCCAGCCTGTGCCGACGAGAACTAATATTTGCATGATTCACCGATGCGCGTTTCACGATCAACCTCTCCCGTTCGTGGGCGGCCCTTTTCGAGCTCAAACCCAGCGCCAGCCATGCGGACAGGTCATGAGGACCTTGCGCCGTTTCATCATACTGACGAATCGGAGTATGCGTTATCCTCTTTGGAAAGCAAAGCAAGATTGCTGCCTTCGCGGCTCAGCAAAATTCCTTTCCGGCGGCTACAATATATCCACCAGCCTTCGCCTGCGATTGTCAGGGTCGACTTGCCCAACTACTATCATTTTCCCACGCCAGCGGCGTCATTGGAGCGCTAAATGCCAGTTCAGAAGACTATATTCACAAAGGATTTTGGCGCACGAGGCCGGACAGGCTGTGGGTCGCGGGGCGCATGATGCGCTTCACCCGGAATTTCCTATGACACAGGAAACAGCGGCGAGAGCCGCGCTCAAGCGCGGTGATCTGCCGGCGGCGACGGCAGCAGCCAAGTCATTCATACGCGCTAATCCGCAGGAACCAGGCGGTTTCTTTTTACTGGGTATGGTGGCCGCAGAGGCTGGCCGGACTGCCGAAGCTGTGCCGCTGATCGAAGCTGCCATAGAACGGAGGGCGATGGCTGAATATCTGGCTCAGCTTGCCAAGTTCCTTATCCTGTTGCGCCGCGATGGCGAAGCGACAGATGCCGCTCACCGGGCGATGGCTTCGCAGCCTGACGATGCCTTGACGTTCGATACCATAGGATGCGTGCTTGCACGGCTGGGAGACCATCAGGCATCTTTGGCGCCTTTTACCGCAGCCGTGGCGATCGAGCCGGATAATCTGGAGTATCGATACAATCTGGCGGCGGCCAGTGGCTTCACCGGAAAAGTCGATGAAGCGAGGACGCATTATGAAATGATCCTGGCTCAGGATCGCGGCAATGCGCGCGTGCATTACGCCCTCGCAATCCTGTCGCGACAGACGGCGCAGGCGAACCATGTTCCGAGAATGGAAGCGGCGCTGGCGGAGGCGCCACGGCCCGAGGACATCCTGCGCATTCGCTATGCCTTGGCAAAGGAACTGGAAGATATCGGGAGGCCAGCCGATGCGTTCCGCCACCTCTCCGCAGCAAATGCCGCGCACAAGCGGAACATCCGTTATGACTTCAGTCAGGACGCGGCGATTTTCGATGCGATCGAGGCGCTGTTCGAAGATGGCGCAGATCGCCTTGCCGTGGGCAAAGGCAATGCCGATCCCGCACCCATATTCGTGGTCGGCATGCCTCGCACGGGCACGACGTTAGTCGACCGAATCCTTTCCTCGCATCCAGATGTGGGATCGGCGGGAGAGCTTCAGGCGATGCCACTGGCGGTCAAGAAGCTGGCGGGGACGTCATCCCGGGTGGTCATAGACCCGGCCACGGTTGCTGCGAGTGGAGGCGTCGATCCGACGGCGATTGGTGACGCATATCTGGAGCGGGCGCGGCATCATCGTCCCAAAGACAGCGCGCGGTTCATCGACAAGTTGCCGGCGAACTTCATGTATGTCGGGCATATTGCGCGGGCGCTGCCAAACGCGCGGATCGTGTGCCTGCGGCGGCAGCCGATGGACACTATCTGGAGCAATTACAAGAACTTGTTTGCCAGCCAATCGGCCTACTACGCCTATTCATATGACCTGATGGACGCGGCAAGATACTATGCGCGATTCGACCAGTTAATGGCCATGTGGGAGACATTGTGGCCCGGGCGCGTGCTGCAGCTATCCTATGAGGCGCTAGTTGCCGATCAAGAGGGCCAAACCCGACGACTTTTGGAGCATTGCGGCCTTACGTGGGACGATGCCTGCCTGTCATTCCACACCAACAGCGCGGCAGTTGCGACGCCCAGCGCTGCGCAGGTCCGACGACCGATCAACGCCGATGCCGTCGGCAAGTGGCGATCCCACGAAGTGGCGCTGGAACCGGTAAGGGCATGGCTGGAAGATCAGGGCATCGCCACCAAATAGAACGAGGCACCCTCCGTTGCCGGAGAGCGCCTCGCCCGTTCATTCAATGAAGATCAGTATTTCACGCGCGCTTCGATACCGAAGGTGCGCGGGTTTGCGATCGCATGCTGGTAATAGCGCAGAGCAACGCCGTCATTGAGCCCAACGCGCGACCGGTCGTTGGAGACCGACACAACCGCGAACTTATCGAAGATGTTGGTCGCGAACAGGCTGACGCTATACTTGTCCCGCTCGTAGGTCAGTGAAGCCCGGTGCATCACATAGCCAGGGAGCTTGTCGCCATAGGCGCGATCCCAGCCGAGCCGCGTGACCACGTTTCCACGGTAAGTCGCGGTCCAGTTGGCGATCAGGCTGCCATCCATCACCGGCAGCGTGTAGGTAGCTCCCAGGCTGCCGCTGTTCTTGGCCGAACCAGGCAAGCGATCACCCGACAGCGCCGGAATGGTGATGGCGTCGCTGGGATAGGTGCCGGCCGGATCGTTGATCGGGATAATGCCCGGCACATCCTCGGTCAGCTTGGCATCCGTGTAGGAATAGGTGCCCTGGATCGACAGGCCCGGAAGCGGCTTCACCTGGAACGAGGTTTCAAAGCCCTTCGACTCGGCCCCGCCGCCATTGACGGTGATGCCCGCAATGCCGTTCAGCGTAGCAGAGTCGACCTGAAGGCCCTGCCATTTGATCTTGAAGACGTTGAAGTTGAACGACAGTTTGCGATCGAACAGCTGCGAACGGATGCCGATTTCGATATTCTTCGTGCTGTCCGGCCCATATTGGATTTCGTTCGGCAAGGCGCAGATGATTTGGGTGTTGTTCTTGCCGTCGCCGTCCGGATCGTTCGGCAACGGGGTGGGGCAAGGCGCGACGCTGTTGGGGCCACCGATACGATAGCCCTTGCTGTATGTCGCATAGGCCATCAGCGCTTCGCCGAACTTGTAGGAGCTGTTGAACTTCCACACCCATCCGCTCTTGCCGGCCTCGCCGCCACGCGCCGGCAGATCGCGCGGGTCGAGCGGATCGCCGAGAATTGGCAGCGTCTGCGCGCCAGAAATGGTGGACGCATATTTGAAATAGCGCGCACCAGCCGTGACCTGCCAGGCCGGCGTGATCTTGAACGATCCTTCACCGAACGCGGCCTGCTCCGTCACCTTCGACCGGGTGTAGCTCACATATTCAAGATAGTCGGGATTGGTGGTGGGATCGGCCCAGGGATGGTTCGGGATATGCTCGGCATAATCGCTGGCATATTGATTTTCATTGTAGAAACCGCCGAGTACCCAGCTGAAAGGCCCGCCATGCCGTGAGACGAGGCGGACTTCCTGGTTATACTGCTTGCGGCGGGTGTGCGATTCATTCCAGCTGGAGAAGGCCGGGAACAGCTCATAGTCATAATCGAGATCGAGCAGCAGGTCGGTATTGTCACCCTGTGAATCGGACTTGACGTCGGTATACGCCGTCGTCGCCACGAGGTCGGCGATGTCGAAGACATTCGCGTTGAGTTCCAGGCTGAGCAAATGCGCCCGGCGGTTTACCGGCTCAATATAGCGGCTGGCATTTTCATATTTGCCCGTACCCAGAACGCCGACGCCGTTGGACTGGGCGCCGTCCGTCTTCGTCCGCTGGAAGGCGTAAGTGATGTTGGCCGAGAAATCCTCGTTGATGTAAAACAGCAGTTGGTTGCGGGTCGTGAAAGTCTTTTCGAAGTTCAGATCCTTTTTGCCCGTCAGGTTCGCTGCATAGAAAGCATCGGTAATGGGGCCTGAACCATCGGGCTGTGGGAGCGACGTGCCCGGCGACTGCAGCAGCAGCGGATAGTCGATGAAGCCGGGGTCATAATAATAGCCGGTGACCGAGCGGAAGGCGATGAAGTCCTTGACGATCGGGATGTTGAGGACTGCGTCACCCTGATATCCGGGCTTGCTGCCATGGCTCTTGCCATAGAAGCTGCCATGGACTTCGCCGCCGAAGTTGCTGGGATCCGGCCGATTGGGAATATAGCGGATCGCGCCTGCCAAGGTGCCAAGACCGTAGAGCGTGCCCTGCGGCCCGAGCAGCGTTTCAACGCGATCGATATCGAGCAGCTTGAAGTCGTAATAGAGCGGGACTTCGCCGAGATAGACGCCGAGGGCATCGTCATAATTTGCGCCGCCGGCGTCCACGTCGGATGCGCTGAGGCCGCGCAACACGATCGAACCGGTGGTGCCGGGCCCAGTGTCGGAGATCGTGAGGCCGGGCGTGAAGTCCGCGAGATCGCGTACGTCCTGAATCCGCTGGCGCGCGAGTTCTTCTGAACCGACCGCCGAGATGTTGATCGGCGTGTTCATGATCGTCGTGCTGCGACGGGTGCCGGTCACGATGATGGTATCGGCGTCCTGTTCCGCGGCGGCCGCCTGCGGCTCCTGCGCCAGCGCCGGCAGAGAAAGCGCGGTGCTGGTGAATATGGTTGCGGACAACAGCCCGAGCTTCAGTTTTGCGCGATACGACATATGTTTGCCCCTTTTTTTGAATACATGTTCCCCGCGCCTGACACCTCCCTGTCAGAACGTGAGTGGTCCTTTGATTGGGACCCCTTTTTAATGCGTCAGCCCCCGCTTTCGGGTTATGCGCTGACGGTGTGCTGCTCGACTTTTACACCGTGTCGAGCTGTTACATCCTGCATCAACCGGCCATCCGGAACCCGCATCAGCGCGCCACGACGGTCGAGTTGTTACGCTTTGCCTTGATCTTCTCGATCCAGGACAACCATGGGAACATGAACTGCTCCCAGATCGAAAGCCTCTTGCGTTCGTCCTGCCCGACAATGACGCCCTCGCCCTCGCGATAGGTGCCCAGCACCCGGTCGATCAGGATCAATGAGTTGGCATAATTACAGCGGGTTTCCTCATAGCCGACCGAATGATGGAGGCTGTGATTGCGGATCGTCGTGAAGAAGAAGGAATAGAATAAGGGCGGATCGGATCGCACATTGGCATGGGCGAAGGTCGACACCACACCCAGCACGTTGAATGCGCAGAACAGAGCCGACAGCTGGAAATCAAACAGCGCGACCACGCTGAGGCTGATCAGGAACAGTTCGACGGGATTGCCCACATAGCCCTTCATCGCGTTGAGCTGCGTGATGTGATGATGCGGCGCATGGGTCAGCCAGAACGGATGCCAGTTATGCATCAGCCTGTGCATCCAATATTGGCCGAATTCGATGAGGAAGATGATGAGCGCGACCTGCAGCAGAAAGGGCATGTCCGCCACCCATTGGGTGCTGAGGCCAAGCGATGCCTTGACCGCCCGCAAGGGCTCCTCGGCCAGGAGATTGGAAACCCAGGCAATCGCCGTATAGCCTAGGATCACATAGAAGGCGTCGGTGAAAAATTCCTGCCAGTTCAGCCGCCAACTGGCGTGCCGTTCCAGCACCCATTCAAGCGCAAGGACGAAAGCCGTCGTCAGGACGCCGGTTACGACGATCGACCAGTCATTCTTGATCCAGGATTGCGGGCCGAACATCCAGAAGGATACGACCACCACGATCATCGCCGGCGGAATGAGGTTGATGAGGGTCGTCTTGATCGCGCTCTGGCGCGGCGTGTCATAGCCGACATCGGCGGCGGAGTGCGTATCGCCCGGGGGAGCAGCATTGAAGGTCGGATTATGATCCATACAGATCTCCCCAATCAAACCGGCGACCGGTCCGACGTTTCGATCCTCTCCCTTTGGCAACATCGCTCTCTGCGGCGATAGGACACACGGTATTGATATTACCAATTGCGTCAAGAGTATTAATTATAGGTCGCTCCGCGCCGGTGCGCCAACCATAAAACCGACGCAAAACCGGCATTTTCTCCGAGTTCGTCAGTCCCGCGCTCATACGCATTTGTCATAAACGCGTGGTAAGCTCCCCTTCCGTCATTCCGACCGCAAGCCGATTCGGCCCATGCCTGGCGAAAACCGATCGCTCCCCTAGTTTTTGGGGTCCGGCGTGGCGCTCCACCATGACAAGGTGTGCAGGTCATGCGCGGTCGTCCAGATACCGTTTGGCGTGTAGCGCAGCGCCCCGCTTCCCGACGCCTTGCCGCCCCGAGCCAATATTTCCAGCGACTTGGGATCGATTGCCGCGAAGGTCTGATCCTCGGTCGTGCGAAGCCACACCACGCCGCCGCCGACGTCGATATCGCCATAGATCAACGTCTTTCCGACCTTGACCCGCCCGGTTACGTCCGCAGTTTGCGGATCGATCCGCGCGACCGTGCCATCACCTTGCTCCTGAACCCAGACCGCGCCCTCGCCCGCAGCAAGGAAGCCGGGTTGCTGACCCAGCTTGACCGTGTGGGTCACGGCATCGGTCTTGGGATCGATCCGCTGGAGCGTTTGCCCCTTGCCGCTGACGGCCCATAAGGCGTCGAAGCCGAAGGTGAGATAGGATGTGCCCGGCGCGACGTCGATCGACGCGGCCACCTTGTCGGTCGCTGGGTCTATGCGGACGATCTTTCCGGCCGTTTCGTTGGGCGCCCAGATCGAACCGGCGCCCGCGACGACATTTAACTCTCCGCTAGGGCCAAGGCCCGCCGGGATTTTCGCGAGAATGCGCGCTGTCTCCGGATCGATCCGGTACACTTCGCCACCGTTGCAATTGGCGACCCAGAGCGAACCGAACGCCATCGCCATCGCGCCGCAGGGCTTGGGCATGTCGACTGACGCCTGCTTGCCCTTGACGGACCATTGCTCGACCCGCCCGGCATTCGTCGCCCACACCGTGTCGCCATCAACCGCCAGGAAATCCGCAAAGCCGGGCACGCTGAGCGACTGCTCGGTCAGCGCCTTGGGGTCGGGCGGGGCCGCCGCACAGAGCGTGATCAAGGACAGCGTCAAACCGATGGGCTTCTTCATGCGCGCACTCCACTCCGCCATAATGATGGTCAACTGTACCGGTACGGATTCTTGTCGATCGTCGTCGTGCCCCGCGTCTGGTTGCAGAGGAAAACCGTGCCGGTAAAGTAGATGCCGGGCTCTGTGATCTTCTGCGCATGGGCGTAGGCTTCGCGCAACTGCTGCACGGTCATTTCCACCGGCGCTTCGTCAGGCTGCCAGGTCATGCCATAGGCATAATCCTCATCCTTCCGGCTGATTTCGACATGGCAGCCCATGACATGGGTAACCGGGTGCGTGTCGCAGAAGTCGATCAGCCGCTTCATGCTGTCGAACCAGGGTTGCCAGAAGCTGATGTAGCAGCGGCCGCGATAGAACATGTCGCCGGTGTAGAGGATCTGGGTATAGCTGTCATAATAGGCGAATTCGGACACGACATGGCCCGGCGATCCCCAGATCAGGATGTCGCGGCCCCCAAGGTCCAGGGTGACCCGCTCCTCCGGGAAATTGGTCATGCCCCAGAAGCCGACCATCTCCTCATGCGTCAGGCCCATGTAGCGGGTGTTGGGGCGGTCGGCGAACTGGTTGGTCGCGGCATAATGGTCGGCGTGCAGATGGCTGAACGCGACCAGCAATTCCAGGCTGGCGGGATCGCGGCCGTTGCGCGCGCACCACTCGTTGATGCACTGGTCCACGACGCCGCGCAGGTCCCAGTCGTTGCGCAGTTGCACGAACCCTTCGTCGAGCAGAAGCACGCGGTCGTTGCCGAAATAGAGCGGGGCGAACGGGGCCTCATAGCTATAGGCCTTGTTCTGGCGCAGGATCGCGGTGTGCGTATTGTACCAGTGGACCTGCACCGGTGGGTCTATGTTGTCCATGCAGGAGGACGACCCGCAGATCCACTTGTCCGGAAAGCTGCCGATGGCGGGCAGATTGCTCTTGAAGTCGATCGGCGTGGGACGGGCTGCGGCTGTGGCCGCGTTGGCCAGGCCGGACAGCGCCATGTTGGACAGGGGAATGGCGGCGGCCGCGGCATTGTAGGTCAGGAAGGTGCGACGATCCATGGAAGCTCTCCTTATCGTCGTCAGAAGGGACGCGGCGGGTTGATATTGGGTACGCCATCGGGCCAGACCTGCGTTCGCTGATCGGGGCTGACGCCATTGAAGAGCGCGAAATCGGGGCGGATGAGCATCATGTCCTTGCCCTGCACCTCACGCGCGTAGCGGATCGCCTCGTCGATCAGGGCGGGCGTCATTTCCAGCACACGCTCATAGGGCTTGAAGGTCGCGAAGCGGGGGTAATATTTGCCGGGCACGAACATCATCTCGACATGGCCGCCCAGGATCCATTTTACCGGACGGCTGGCGGCGAAGGCCTTCAGTCGTTCCAGCGACGCGATGAAGTCGCCGTCATTGCCGATGTTGATCTTGCCGGGGAACAGCAGGTCGCCTGTGAACAGGAAATCGCAATAGGGATCGTAGAAGCTGACGCCGTCCTTGTGGGTGCCAGGCGTCGGGATCACTTCAATCACGCGATCGCCAAGGTCGATCTTGCCGGTTCCGGCGGGCCAGCTTTTGCCTAGGCCATAGAAGCGCTTCATCACCTCGATCGGCTTGGGGACGATAGTCGTGTCGGGCCGTCCGGCGAACTGCACCAGGCCCTGATTCTGTGCGATGTCCTCACCCGATGTCAGGGCGATCGTCAGCGGAACCTTGCTGCGTCCACGCGCCTGCGCCCAGCGGGTGATGATTGCATCCACCGTCTCGCGCAGGGGATAGTGCTGCGCGTCGGCGGTTGCGCCGCTGTCGATCAGCAATGCCCCCTTGTTGCCGAACAGCAGATAGGTGAACGGCGCCTCCCAATGCACGCAGACATTCTGACGCAGGACGAAGCTGTCCTCATTATACTGCACCACCTGAACGCGCGGATCGCGGTTCTTGGCGGCGACATTGGACCCGTAGGTCCAGCGGAAAGCGAGGTTGCCGGGCGCGGGGCCGTCGCAGGCATAATCATGGACGACGGCGCTTTTGCGGCGCAGCGGAATCGCACTGTCGGTGTTGCGCACGCCGACCGGATTATAGCCAAGGTCGGGATTGCCATTGGGATAGGCGCGCCCCGTCGCCGATTGCGGGTTGCCCGATAATGCCGGATTGTAAGTCGAGCTTTGCGCCATCAAAATCTCCCAAACGGGTCGGTGAGCGGTTTGCGCCGCCTTACCTTTGATGCACGCCCTCCCGGATTATACGCCTTGCCGATCGATCTGATTCCGCCTGCGCTGCGGTCATAGTATTGATATTACCAATTGTCGCAATAGTAATAATGAGACATGGACAAGGTCACAATTTGCGGCAATGCTGCAATGCGAAAGGGGACGAATCATGCTCACCGGGATTCGCAGCGCAGGACGAATTGCACTCATGGCGTGCGCGCTGTTGGCGGCTTCCTGCTCGCCATCCTCTAACAAGGCGTCCGAGCCGCGCAAGGAGTTCAGCATCGGCTGGTCGATCTATGCGGGCTGGATGCCGTGGCCCTATGCTCAGCAGGCGGGAATCGTCAAAAAATGGGCCGACAAATATGGCCTGAAGATCAATATCGTCCAGGTGAACGACTATGTTGAGTCTGTGAACCAATATACGGCCGGCAAGCTGGATGGCGTGACCGTTGCGAATATGGATGCGCTGACCATTCCGGCCGCAGGCGGCAAGGATACGAGCGCGATCATCGTCGGCGACTATTCAAATGGCAATGACGGGATCATGCTGAAAGGCGCTGACACCCTGAAAAGCATTAAGGGTCGTCAGGTCTATCTCGTCGAGTTGTCCGTTTCCCACTATCTGCTCGCACGCGGCCTTGGATCGGTGGGCATGACCATGACCGACGTCAAGACGGTGAACACGGCCGACGCCGACATCGTGGGCGCCTTCGCAACCCCGGACGTTACCGCAGCGGTCGCCTGGAACCCGCAGCTTTCCGTTATGAAGGGCACGCCGGGCGCGAAGGAAGTCTTCAGCTCCGCCGACATTCCAGGCGAGATACTCGATCTGCTTGTCGTCGATACGGCGACGCTGAAAGCCAACCCTAACCTGGGCAAGGCGCTGACCGGCATTTGGTACGAAACGACCGCGCTGATGCAGAGGCAGGATGCGCAAGGCAAGGCGGCGCGCGCGGCGATGGCGAAGCTGGCGGGGTCTAAGCCGGAGATGTTCGACAGCCAGCTTTCCACTACCTACCTCTATGCCGACCCCAAGGCGGCAGTGGCGGCTACATCGTCTCCCTCGCTGATCACCACCATGACGCGCGTGCGGGACTTCAGCTATTCCAAGGGCCTGTTCGGACAGGGCGCGAAATCGGCGGACGCCGTCGGCATGGCGTTCCCGGGCAACAAGACGCTGGGCGACGCCAACCATGTGACGCTGCGCTTCGACGCAAGTTATATGCAGATGGCCGCTGATGGTAAGCTGTAAGCGGCCGAAGCGTAGCAAGGATCAGATATTATGCGCTGGGTGAACCGCCGCATCAGCCGGGGCAACAGCGTCCTTCTGGGCGCGATCCCGATCCTGCTGCTGGTCCTGCTGTACCTCGTCCTCGCGGCCAGCCGCCATGCCGACAACCCCAATGACAAAATCCTCCCCTTGCCGAGCGGCATGGCCGAGGCGATGTCGGCGCTGCTGTTCCAACCGGATCAGCTTACCGGCCAGCTGATTTTCTGGGCCGATACGCTCGCCAGCCTGCAGCGCCTGTGCATCGGCCTTGGCCTTTCCACCCTTTCCGCGCTGCTGGTGGGATTGCTGCTCGGCGTGCTGCCGCCGGTCAGGGCGACATTCGGTCCCTTGGTGACAGGTATCGCCGTCATACCGCCGATCGCCCTGCTGCCGATATTGTTCATCGCCTTCGGCCTTGGGGAAACATCGAAAGTCGCGCTGATCTTCATCGGCATAGCGCCCTTCATGATCCGGGACGTCGCCGCGCATATCACCGCGCTACCGCGGGAGCAGATGATTAAGGCGCAGACCCTTGGCGCGAGCAGTTGGCAGTTGATGCTGCGCGTGGCGCTGCCGCAGGCCATGCCGCGCCTGATCCAGGCGGTGCGCCTCTCCCTCGGCCCGGCATGGGTTTTCCTGATCTCCGCCGAAGCAATCGCGTCAGACATCGGCCTTGGCTATCGCATCTTCCTCGTCCGCCGCTATCTCTCGATGGATATCATCCTGCCCTACGTCGCCTGGATCGCGCTGCTCGCCATCCTGATGGACATGCTCCTGACATGGTCCAGCCGCCGGCTCTTCCCCTGGGCACATGGAGCAGGCCATTGAGCGCGCTGCTGAGCCTCCGCAACATCTGGGTCGAATATGGCGAGAAGGTCGTATTGGAGCGCGTCAATCTCGACATCGAGGCTGGCTCCTTCGTGTCGATCATTGGACCGTCAGGCGCGGGCAAAAGCAGCCTGTTGCGCGTCATACTCGGCCAGGAAGCCGCGACGCGCGGTTCTATCCTGCTCGACGGCACCCCGCTGACGCCAGAATGCGGCCCGGATCGCGGCGTCGTGTTCCAGCGCTATTCCGTATTCCCGCATCTGTCGGTTCTTCGGAATACGGTTTTTGGACTGGAATGCGCGCAGGCCCCGTTCACCGCCCGCCTTTTCGGATCGCGCCGCCGCGCGGCGATCGCGGAAGCCGAGGAGATGCTGGACGCCGTCGGTCTTGGCGACAGCATGCACCTTTACCCTGCCCAGATGTCCGGCGGCATGCAGCAGCGGCTCGCCATTGCGCAGGCGCTAATCAAGCGGCCACGCATCCTGCTGCTCGACGAACCCTTCGGCGCGCTCGACCCCGGTATTCGTGCGGACATGCACGTCCTGACCACTCGGCTGTGGCGCGAATATGCCCTGACGATCATCATGGTCACGCATGATATCCGCGAGGCCTTCTCGCTCGGCACGCGGGTGCTGACGCTGGACAAACGCCGACGCGATCCACACGCGCCGCACCGCTACGGCGCGACGGCGGTCTATGATTTGCCCCTCACAAAAAAGGCTCAAGCCACAGCGCCCATCGATGAGAGTATTAAACTTGACGCTATTAGTAATAATTGAGAAGGCTTCTGCATGAGCACCGAACCTACCAGCCTCGCCCGCCTCAGCATGAGCCTTCCTGCCGACCTGTTCCGCCAGTTGGACGTGATGGTCGAGGAACGCGGCCTTCCCTCCCGCTCGCAATTGATAGCGGAACTGATTCGCCACGCGCTGGCCGAACATGAGGCGCTGACCCGTCCTGAAAACATGCTCGCCGGCACGGTTACGCTCGTCTACCGGGGTGACCGGGGCCGGGTCCGGCAGCAACTTGCTCAGACCCAGACGGACTATCTGAAGGAAGTCATTTCCTCGCAGCACGTCTTCCTCGAGGACGATCAGTCTCTCGAAGTGCTGCTGGTGCAGGGACCGGCCATGCGGCTGAAGGAATTGTGCGATTCCCTGCGCGGCATTCGCGGCGTCCAGCAGCTGCAACTGGTCACCACCACCGCGCTGCTCCCGCCGCTGTACGAACAGGATGGGCTGGAGAAGAGTAGCGCCAGCCCCGCAGGCAAGGATGTCGCAGCGTGACGACAGCGCTCGCCGATCCTTTAGCCGCCCGCGACCATGCCCGCGCCATGGCGGGAACGGTGGTGGAAGCCATGCCGTTGCTGCCGCCGGTCGCCGACGACCTGCGCGCCTGCGTTTCCACCGAGGATTTGCTGTGGGAGGAAACGATCGCAGCGGGCGGCTATGCGACCCGCAGGCTGCCGCGCGGTTCCCGCCTTCGCCTTATCGACCTGCAGGGAGACGCCTGCGCATCCATGCTGATCTTCAACGCGGAAATGCCGACCGAGCGGCTGAATGTCGCGGATACGGTGAAGATCCAGTGGAATGCCTATCTGGGCACCGGCAAGCTGCTGCTGTCCGACATGGGCCGCGTGCTGGCGAGCATCCTGGAGGACGACGCGGGGACCCACGACGCATTCTGTGGCACATCGAACGCCGCGACCAATCAGGCGAAATATGGAGAGGGCCGCAACAGCGGCGCCTATCCAAACGGGCGTGATCGTCTGCTGCTCGGCGCGGCCAAGCATGGGCTGCAGCGCCGCGACGTCCACCCCTGCGTCAATCTATTCAAGGGCGTGCGGATCGAGGCGGATGGGGCGATCACGCCGCAGATCGGCCCCTATGACGCCGGTCGGACCATGATCCTGCGCGCGGAAATGGACCTGATCGTGGTCCTCGCCAATTGCCCGCATGTGCTTGACCCCCGCGAGGAATGGACAGTGACCCCGCTGCGCGTTTCGGCTTGGCGCGGGGCGATCACGCCCGCAGACGACCCGATCCGCAATGAGACGCCGGAGGGATTGCGCGCCTTCCTGAATGTCGAAGATTATTTCCGTCGCTAGGAAGAATGAGGCCGATATGACCCCATCAGCTGTTTTGGGCGACCCACATATCTCTGGGCTGTCCGGTCCGATAGTCCATGACGAGGTTGTGCCCGCCCGGGCGCCGTGGCTGCACCATATCGCCGCCGGCCAGACGCTGCGCATCGTCGATCTTGAGGGCAATCAGGCCGTCGACTTCCTGCTGTATTCAGCGGCCGATGACGCCGAGCGCTACAGCGCGCAGGACACGGTGTCGGCGCAGCAAAATCTGTTCCTGCGCGCCGGCTCCGTCCTGCGCTCGAACGAGGGCAATCCGATGATGACCATCGTCGGCACGTCTGTTGAATATCATGACACGATCGGCGGGGCTTGCTCGTGCGAGTCCAACACGCTGCGCTATGGCCACCACACCAAATCGCAGCATGCCTGTGTCGAGAATTTCCTTGAGGCCAATCTGACCGACGGCCGGGGAAAGCGCGATATCGTTTCCAACATCAATTTCTTCATGAACGTGCCGGTCGAGGCTGACGGGGCGCTGGGCATCGTCGACGGAATTTCCGCGCCGGGCCTGACAGTCGATCTGCGCGCGGAAATGGACATCATCGTCGTCGTGTCCAACTGCCCGCAGATCAACAACCCCTGCAACGCCTTCAACCCCACGCCCGTCCGGATGATCGTCACCGCATGAGCTTCGATACAGTCCTGGTCGCGAACCGGGGGGCAATCGCCACCCGGATCATCCGCACGCTGCGTAAGATGGGCCTGCGGTCCGTCGCCGTCTATTCGGAAGCGGATGTCGGTTCGCTGCATGTGTCGCAGGCGGATGTGGCAGTTTGCATCGGTGCCGCCCCTGCCGCAGAGAGCTATCTCGACACCGCCGCGATCCTGAAGGCCGCGCGGGAAACAGGCGCAGGCGCGATCCATCCGGGCTATGGCTTCCTGGCCGAGAATGCCGATTTCGCGGAGGCGTGCGCCGCCGCCGGGATCGTCTTCATCGGCCCCACGCCGGAGAATATCCGCACGTTCGGCCTGAAGCACAGCGCCCGCGCGCTGGCGGCTGCGCATGGCGTGCCGCTTGCGCCCGGCACCGGACTTCTGACCGACGAGGAGGAAGCGGCGAGCGCGGCGCGGGAGATCGGCTTCCCGGTCATATTGAAGGCCACGGCAGGCGGCGGCGGCATCGGCATGCGCATCTGCGAGGATGAGGCATCCGTGCGGCAGAGCTTTGCGGGCGTGGCGCGCCTGGGCGAAGGCAATTTCGGCGATGCCGGCGTGTTCCTGGAACGCTATGTCGGCCGCGCCCGGCATATCGAGGTGCAGATATTCGGTGACGGCAACGGGCGCATCATGCCGCTTGGCGAGCGCGACTGCTCGCTGCAGCGCCGGAACCAGAAGGTGGTCGAGGAAGCCCCCGCCCCACTCCTGTCCGCTGAGAAACGCGCTGAACTGATCGCCGCCGCTGTGCGCCTTGGCGAGGCGGCGAACTATCGCTCCGCCGGCACGGTCGAATTCCTGTTCGATGCCGAGCGGCAGGAATTCTTCTTCCTGGAGATGAACACCCGGCTGCAAGTCGAGCATGGCGTCACCGAAGAGGTGATGGGAATCGACCTTGTCGAATGGATGATCCGTGGCGGGGCGGGCGACTTCGCCTTTCTCGACGCCGCGCCGCCGACGCCGCGCGGCCATGCGGTGCAGGTGCGCCTCTACGCCGAGGACCCCGCCCTCGACTATCGTCCTACGTCCGGCACGCTGACCGCCGTCAACTTCCCGCAGGATATCCGCGCGGAGACCTGGGTCATGGCGGGCAGCAGCGTCAGCGCCTGGTACGACCCGATGCTCGCCAAGCTGATCGTCCATGCGCCGACGCGCGCAGAGGCAATATCGGCCATGCAGGCGGCGCTAGACGAAAGCCGGGTCGACGGCATCGAAACCAATCTACGCTGGCTGCGCGACGTCGTCCGCACCGGGGCCTTCTGTGACGGCGAGGTTTCCACCCGCCTGCTCGACACGATCGCCTATACTCCGCGCAGCATCCGCGTGGTGAATGGCGGCACGGCGACGACCGTGCAGGATTGGCCTGGCCGGCAGGGCCTGTGGGCCATTGGCGTACCCCCTTCCGGGCCGATGGACGACAGGTCCTTCCGCGTCGGCAACCTGCTGCTCGGCAATGCCGAGGGGACGGCGGGCCTCGAGATCGCCGTCAGCGGACCGACCCTCTTTTTCAATGCGCCGATACGCCTGTGCATCACAGGCGCGGATTTCGGGGCCAAGCTGGACGGCGTTCCCGTCGAGCGCGGCGCCGTCATCGACGTGAAGGCGGGCCAGACGCTTGCCTTGGGCCGCGTGGCCGGCGGCGGGTTCCGGGGCTATATCCTATTCGAGGGTGGACTAGACATTGCGCCCTATCTCGATAGCCGCAGCACGTTCGAGCTTGGCCAGTTTGGCGGACATGCGGCGCGGCGACTGCTCGCGGGCGATACGCTGCATCTGGGGACTGCTGAACAGTCCACACCCCTGCCCCCTCTCCCGATGCCCGACTTTTCCGGGGCCTGGACGGTGCGCGTGCTATACGGGCCGCACGGCGCGCCGGATTTCTTTACCGACGACGATATCGCCACGATCATCTCGGCCGACTGGCAGGTGCATTATAATAGCAACCGCACCGGTGTCCGCCTCGTCGGGCCGAAACCGCAATGGGCGCGGACCGATGGCGGAGAGGCGGGGCTGCACCCTTCCAACATTCACGACAATCCCTATGCGATCGGCGCTGTCGATTTCACGGGCGACATGCCGATCATCCTGGGCCCCGATGGACCTTCGCTGGGCGGGTTCGTGTGCCCGTTCGTGGTGATCGCCGCCGATCGCTGGAAGGTCGGCCAACTCGCCCCCGGCGACCGGCTCCGCTTCGTGCCGGTGACGCTGGAGGACGCAGCCGCCGCTGACCGCGCGCCGCTGGCGTTCGACGCGGCGAGCATGGCGCCCACGCCGGAGCAGTCGCCGGACATCGCCACCCTCTCCCCCATCCTTGCCGACATTCCCGCACAGGGCGGCCGGCCGCGCACCGTCTACCGGCAGCAGGGCGACCGCAATATCCTGGTCGAATATGGGCCGATCGTGCTGGACATCGAACTGCGCATCCGCGTCCATGCGCTGATGGCGGAGTTGGTGGAGCAGGCCCTGCCGGGCGTCATCGACATCGTGCCCGGCATCCGCTCGCTCCAGCTCCATTTCGATGGCGCGGTGCTGGATCAGCGCCGCGCGCTGGCCGCCCTGATCGCCGCCGAGGAACGGCTGGGCGATCTTGAGGATTTCACCGTCCCTTCACGCATCGTCCATCTTCCGCTCAGCTGGCGCGATCCGGCCACGATCGAGACGATCGAGAAATATATGGGAGCCGTCCGTGACGACGCGCCATGGTGCCCGGACAATATCGAGTTCATCCGGCGCATCAACGGCATGTCCGATGCCGATGCGGTTGAGAATCTGATTTTCGACGCCAGCTATCTCGTCCTGGGGCTAGGCGATGTCTATCTCGGCGCGCCGGTGGCGACGCCGGTCGACCCCCGACACCGGCTGGTTACCACCAAATATAATCCGGCCCGGACATGGACGCCGCCCAATGTCGTGGGCATCGGCGGCGCCTATATGTGCATCTACGGCATGGAGGGACCGGGCGGATACCAGCTGTTCGGCCGCACCATCCAGGTGTGGAATACGCATCGCCAGACCGATGCGTTCATCGAGGGCAAGCCTTGGCTGCTACGCTTCTTCGATCAGATCCGCTTCTTCAAGGTCAGCGCAGACGAACTGGCCGATTGGAGGAGGGATTTCCCCACCGGCCGCCGGTTCATCCAGGTCGAGGAGTCCGAATTCCGCCTGGCCGATTACCGCGCCTTCCTGGCAGAGAACGCCGAGTCCATTGAGACATTCGAGGCGCAACGCCAGACCGCCTTCGATGAGGAGCGCGCCGAATGGCAGCGGTCCGGCGAATTCGACCGCGTCACCGATCTGGCGGACGGCGGCGAAGCGGGCGCTGCGGCTTCAAGCGCGATAGAGGTGCCGGAAGGCGCGGACCTGATCGAAGCGCCGTTCGGCGGCAGCGTCTGGAAACTGCTCGTCGCGCCCGGAGATACGGTGGAGACAGGCGATATCATCGCGGTCATCGAGGCGATGAAGATGGAATGCCCATTGGAAAGCCCCGGCAGCGGCACGATCGCGGCGCTCTATATGCAAGAAAAGCAATCGCTCCAGCCCGGATCGCCCATGCTGGCGCTCAGGCCGCATCCATGACGGCGCTCGACCGGCGCGGCGTGGCTGCGATCGCCGCCGCCGTAACCGGCGGGACATCCAGCGCGCTTGCCGTGGCGGAAGAGACGTTGGCCCGGATCGCCGTCTATGACACCATCCAGCCGCAAATCTGGATCAGCCGCATCGAACCCGACGACCTGCTTGCCGCCGCGCGCGCGATCGATGCGCGTATCGCCGCGGGGGAACAGTTGCCGCTCGCTGGCGTGCCCTTTGCGGTAAAGGACAATATCGACGTCATCGGGTTCGACACGACCGCCGCCTGCCCGGCCTTTGCCTATCGGCCTGATGCGTCTGCCGACGTCGTTGAGCGTCTGACCGCCGCTGGCGCACTCTGTGTCGGCAAGACCAATCTCGACCAGTTCGCGACCGGCCTTGTCGGAACGCGCAGCCCCTATGGCATCCCCCGCAACGCCTATAATCTCGGCTATGTAAGCGGCGGCTCCAGTTCCGGTTCCGCCGTTGCCGTGGCGGCTGGCCTGGTCGGATTCGCGCTGGGTACGGACACGGCCGGTTCGGGCCGCGTACCCGCCGCCTTCAATCATCTTGTCGGACTGAAGCCGACCAAGGGCCGCTGGAGCACAAGCGGTCTCGTCCCCGCATGCCGCACGCTGGATTGCATCACCGTGTTCACGGACACGCTGTCGGATGCGCGGCTTGTGGACAATGTCGTTGCGGGCTTCGATCCGGCCGATCCCTATTCCAAACCGCTGGCCGATCGCCCGATCCTGCCCAGGCGCATCGGCGTACCGCGTTTCGACCAGCGTATCTGGTTCGGCGATAGCGAGTCCGAATATCTTTACGATCGCGCGATCGAAACACTCGGCGCGACGGCGGAGATCGTCGAGATCGACATCGAGCCGCTGCTGGACGCGGCGCGCCTCCTGTACGAAGGCCCGTGGGTCGCGGAGCGGACCGCCGCCATGGCCGGCCTGCTGGCCACAAACCGCGACGCCATATACGGGACCGTCCGCGAAGTCGTGGAGCCGGGCGCGACCATGAGCGCGGTGGACCTGTTCAACGGCATCTATCGCCTCGCCGCACTGAAACGCCATGCCGACGAAATGTGGGACGACATCGACCTCCTCGCTTTTCCGACCACGGGCACGACCTTTCGCGTCAGGGAGTTGCTGGCCGCGCCAATCGCGTTGAACAGCAATCTCGGCCGCTACACCAATTTCGTGAATCTGCTCGACATGGCCGCGCTGGCCATTCCTGCGGGCGCACGCGCCAACGGAACGGGCTTTGGGATCACGCTGATCGGCCCGGCGGACAGCGACCACGGCCTGCTTGCGACCGCTGACACCTATCTCACGGCGGCCAATCTGCCCGGCCCGCCATCACTCGACATGGAGGGAAAAATGCAGACTGTGAAACTCGCGGTAGTGGGCGCACACCTGAAGGACATGCCGCTCCACTGGCAACTGACCTCCAGGGGAGCGACCTTCGTGGGCGCGTTCGAAACTGCGCCGACCTATCGGCTCTATGCCATGGCAGACAGCGTTCCTCCCAAGCCAGCCCTGGTCCACAGCCAGGACGGCGCGCCGATCAAGGTGGAGGTTTATGAGCTTGATGTCGCCGCCTTTGGCAGCTTCGTCGTGGAGGTGCCTGCACCGCTCGCCATCGGCACGGTGACATTGGCGGACGGAACCAGCGTAAAGGGCTTCGTTTCTGAACCCCGCGCCCTGACCGGCGCAGAGGACATCACGCACCTGGGCGGATGGCGCGCCTATATCGCTAGAGGCTGAGCAAAAGCGACGAAAACCGAAGGTCTCCGCCGCACGATTCTTTGCAGGACTAAACAGGCGACACAGGCTAAATGGACCGCGACGGGGAAGGAGCAGACTCCTTCCTTCCGGTCCAGGAGTCGTGAACGGTGAATGCCAGTGAAATCCAGATGACGCAGGGTACGGCATCGGTTGACCCTGCGTCACCCGCCAGCTTCCAGTTGCTGCTGGTGGAAGATGACGAGACCATCGCGACATTGCTGTCAAAGCAGTTGGCCGCCTTCGGCCACCAGACCGTCATTGCTGCAGACGGACGCAAGGCGCTCGACGATGTCGTGAACCGGGCGTTCGACATCATCATTCTGGACCGTATCCTGCCGGGAATCGACGGCATATCGCTTCTGGAAAGGCTTAGGGCAGCAGGCATAGGCGTTCCCATCTTGATGCTCACGGCGCTCGGCCAGTCGGTGAACAAGGTCGAGGGGCTGAATGCGGGCGCCGACGACTATCTGGTAAAGCCTGTGGATGCCAATGAGCTCAACGCGCGTCTGCATGCGCTGCACCGCGCGCGGCGCTGGAAGAAGGATGACGGCGATACGCTGAGCGCGGGCGACATCGTGCTCAGCCCGACCAAGTTCCGCGCCTGGCGGGCGGGGAAGGCATTGGACCTGCCCAATATCGAGTTCAAGCTGCTGACCGAATTCGTGCGCAACCCTGGCACGATGCTGACGCGCCCCATGCTGCTGGAGCGCGTCTGGCAGTATGATTTCGAACCCGCGACCAATATTGTCGAGGCGCATATCCGGCGGCTCCGGCTGAAGCTCACGGAACATGGCGGGCAAGACCCGATCGTGACGATGCGCGGCGTCGGCTACATGCTGCGCGACTAGGCCGCATCCTGTGGGCCTGAGATCGCTGCGCGCCCTGACACTGGTCTTCCTGCTGGTGTTTCTAGCGACGACGATAGCGACGGTCCTTGGCCTGCTGGCGGTGACCCACTCTACGATCGCGCAGCTTGTCGACCAGCGGATTACAGCGGAGAGCGATATTCTGGCGCCACAGCAGTCGAAGCTGGATCGCGCAGAGCTGATCGCCAGGATCGACCTGCTGACGCGCGACCGCAATACGGGCGATCTGGGCATTGTCCTGACCGATCCGCGTGGAAGACAGGTCGCCGGCAACGTCCAGATCGGCAGGCCCCTGCCTCTGGGATATTCCGATCTTGGCCAGCATGACCGGATCGAGGGGCTGACGCACGGTCGGGCGCTGGTGCGCGACATTGGTGGTGGTCTACGCCTGACGGTCGCTGCGGAAACCGAACCTGTGGACCATTATGATGCGGCGCGGGTGCGCATCTACCTTGCCGGCTTCGGATCGATCATCCTCGTGGTGGTCGGCTCCACGCTGTTGTTCACACGGTCGATTCGGCGTCGGATAGTTGACATGCGCGCGACGGCCGAAGCGATCATCGACGGCGACCTGCGCAGCCGGGTGCCGGTCGACGGATCGGGTAGCACTTTCGACAGGCAGGCGGCGACCTTCAACCGCATGCTCGACCGCATTGGCGCGCTGATGGACCAGATTGCCAATGTGACCAACGACATCGCCCATGAAATGCGCACGCCGCTCTCGCGCTTTCACCAGCGCCTCGGGCTGCTCGCGAGCCACGCCCAGGCGGGGCCGCTGCGCGCGGAACTGAACGAAGCGCTCAATGACGCCAACCACCTGCTTGGCATGTTCACCGCGATGTTGCGCATTGCAGAGGTGGAAGGCGGCGCGCGCCGCGCAGGGTTTGCGGCGGTGGACCTGAGCGCGCTATGTGCCGGGATCGTAACGATGCTGGATGCGGTCGCTGCCGAAAGCGGCCACCGCCTGCGCGTCCGCGCCGAGGAGGACATCGTCATGCCAGGCGACCGGCAATTGCTGAGCCAGATGATGATCAACCTGATCGAAAACAGCCTGCGCCATACGCCCCACGGATCATACATCGACGTGGCGCTCCATAGGGAGGGGGGCGAGGCGATCCTACAGGTGACGGACAATGGCCCGGGCATCGATGCGCGGGACAGGAAAAAGGCCCTCGCCCGTTTCCATCGGCTGGACCCGGGACGTGAGCAGGACGGCCATGGCCTGGGACTGCCGCTGGTCCACGCCATCGTCAGGCTGCATCGCGGCGATATTGCTCTGGAAGACGCCGAACCCGGACTGCGTGTCGTGGTTCGATTGCCGTTGGACTGAACGTAAAAAAGGAGAGGCTGGCGAACCTGCGTCCGCCAGCCTCTCCTTTTTCAATCACCGATCGGCTTAGAAGTTTACCGTGCCTTCGACACCGAAGGTGCGCGGCGCGTTGAAGTTGCCATAGTCGCCAAGGATATTGTTGACGCTACCCGTCGTCACGCTGGTCGTCGGCGCGCCGGGAAGGCTGTTCGACGGATCGCGGCGATAGACATATTCCTTGTCGAACAGGTTGCGGCCCCACACGCTGACCGAAAGCTTCTGACCGCCATTGCCCATCGAGATGTCGGCGAGCGAGATGCGACCGTTGACGATGAAGGATGCGTCATTCTTGGTCGCGAACTGGTCGAAGGCCTGGGTGGCCTGCGAATAGTTGCCATCAAGGTGGAAGCGCAGATGCGTGTCGCCACCGCCGACCGGCAGATCATAGTCGATCGAGCCGCTGGCTGCGTTACGCGGCGTGAACACAACGTAGAAACGCTGCATCACGGTGGTGCTTGTCGTCACGCCAGCCGCGGTTGCGCTGTAGGTGATCGGCACAAGTGGGATGTTGGTGTAAGTGTAGGCGTAGGATGCGTTCAGCGTCAGCCCTTCGATCGGCTTCACCGTCAGGTCGGCCTCGATCCCGCGGATCTTGGTCGTGCCAGGCGCATTGATCGTCACCAGATTGTTGAAGCTGCCGGTCGCCGTGGTCTGGATCGAGCTGATGTCGACCTGGCTATCCTTGCGGTCCATGATGTAGCCGGCCAGGTTAAACCGGGCATGATGGTCGAAGAAGTCCGACTTCAGGCCGACTTCGTAGGACTTGATGTCTTCGGGATCGAACGCCTGATAGTTGGAGGTACGCGAGCTGGCGCCGCCTGCGCGGTAACCGGTCGCATATTTGGCGTAGAAGTGGAGATCGTCGGTGGCGTCGAAGGCCAGCGTCGCCATCGGGTTGAAACGGTTCCATGTCTGGTCAAGCGGCTGATAGCCGTTGGTGGTCGCCACCGCCGTGTTGGTGTCATAATTTATGTTGCGCGAATAGTGCAGAACGCCGCGCTTCTTGTCCTTGGTATAACGTCCGCCGACCGTCAGGTGGATGGCGTCCGTCGCATTCCAGGTGACCTGGCCATAAGCGGCATAGCTCTTCGACCAGACTTCCGATGCGCGGTCGATCGAGCGGCAGTTCACCGCCGAGCCGAAGCCCGCCGAACCGGTGCACGGATCGAGGACGATGTAGGAATAGCCCGTCGTCTGCCCGGCCGTCGTGTAGCCGGTGATGGCGTTCGAATTCGGCGTCGCGGCGTCGTCGCTGACATGCTCGTTGAAGTAGAACAGACCGGCGACATAGTCGAACGAGGAGACCGAACCGACCGCCTGGAATTCCTGGCTGAACTGGCGCTGGCGCAGGTCGGCAAGGCTATAGCGGCTGAAGTTACAGGCCGAACCCGTGCAGCCCGGAGCAACGACGGGAACGCGATGCGCGCCGCCACTATTGTCCCACTGGGTCACGTCCACGCCACGCCATGCGGTGAGCGAGCGCAGCTCGATTTCCGGCGATATCGACCATTTGAGGTTATTGGTGAAGCCATGGGTCTTGTCGACGCTGGGCTGCTGCGGAACGCCGATGTCAGCGACCTTCATGCGGCTGTCGCCATTGACGACAACGCCCGGCAGCAGCGGCTTAACAGTGCCGGTCAGGTTCGTGTAGGACGTGCCGGGCAGGGCGCATGCGGCATGCGAGGCCTGTGTGCCGGCGGCGCAACCGTTCGGATTGTAGTTCAGCAGCTGGCTGTAGAATGGCGTGTTCTCGTCATAGCCATTGTCGTACGAGAAATCGTTGGTGATATCGGACGTGGGCTTCCAGCGAACCGCAGCGCGGAAGCCATGGCGGTCATAATAGTTGAAGCCGGTCGATCCCGCGAGCGGGTCCTTCGTGGTTGCGTCCTGATGCTGGATCACGCCGTCCAGCTTCACGCTGAAGCTGTGGAATTCCGGCAGGTCGAGGTGGATCTCGCTATTGTACGATCCATAATTGCCGATGCCGCCGGTGACCCGGCCGCCGAATTCGCCGCTCGGCGCTTTGGTGACGATGCTGAGCGCCCCGCCTTCGGTGTTGCGACCGAACAGCGTGCCCTGCGGACCTTTCAGCACTTCGATGCGCTCGACATCGAACAGCGCGGCGTTCAAACCATGCTGACGGCCCAAATAAATGCCGTCCACATAGATGCCGACGCCCTGTTCACGCGCGGGCTGGTTGGCGTCGAGGGGAACGATGCCGCGAATACCGACGGTAAGCGCGCTCTGGCGCGCTTCGAACGTGGCGACGCGCAGCGAGGGGACGCCACCATCGGCCAGATCATACAGGCTCTGAACATGGCGCTCCTTCAGCGCCTCCGTGTTCATCACGCTCATGGCAATCGGCGTCTTTTGCAGATTGGTCTCACGCTTCGTCGCGGTGACGACGATGGTGTCGAGACCAGCGCCCTCTGCGGCGGCCGCGTCTTCGGCGGCAGTCGCGGCCTGCGGTGCCGCAGTTGCCTGGTCCTGCGCGAAGGCCGGCGAAGCCAGCCCCGCCAGAAGAGCGCTGCCCAGCAGCAGGCGCGCGCGGAGAGTTGGGATATGTCGCATTGTCGTTGCCCCTTTTGGCATGTGATTCTTTGCTTCGAAGGGGCGGCTACAAGAGAAGGAAGTCTGTAATGTTACACTGACTGTAACATAAATAGTATTCATCATTTCATTTTGGCGTCATTTAAGCGAAGTTTCAGTCAAAAATCGCTTAAAAAGACAAGCTCTCAAATTAAGTTGGAATAATATTCCGCTTCGCATTTCACCATGTCAACATAAGTCGGAAATAAAATCCGCATTTACACGCCATCCGCGTGATCAATTATGATAATTTATGTCACAGAATCCCAAAATCTCGGGCAGACTCGCCAGCTTACGAACCATTTCTACGAGAACAATCCGCCTATTTCCTCCGCACGGACCCGCGATGATCTCGCGCGCTAGAAATTCCTATTGCTCGGCAAATCGGCGGAAATAGCTGTCGTCGTTCCATTTGGGACGCGAGGAAGCGTTGGCAATACGCAGGGCGAGCGCCGTGAAATAGTCCGTCATCTTCACCCCCTCCGCCTTAAGGACCGGTTGGTTCAAATCGTCCTGCGGCGAATGATAGATATTGGCGCGCCACGCCTTTTCCGTTTCGGCCTCCTGCGTTCCAACCTTGAAGCCATATTTCAGGAACAGTGAGGGGATGCCCTGCCGGATGAAGCTATATTGGTCGGACCGGATGAAAGCATTGCGGTCCGGCAGAGGGTCCGGCGCGATGCCCAGTCCCATCGCCTTCGCAACCGCGCGCGCGTCGTCACCAAGGCTGCTCTGGTCATAGCCAAGCGGCGTGACGCTGGTGAAGGCAAAGATGGGCAGCGGCATATCGAAATTGATGTCGGCGACAAGCGACGCGGCGGGGACGGTCGGGCGCTGCGCGAAATAGCGGGAGCCGAGCAACCCCTTCTCCTCCGCCGTGACGATCGTGAACAGGATGGATCGCTTTGGGCGTTTCCCGCCCTTCTTGGTCAGGGTCCGGGCGGCCTCGATCACGCTGGCAACGCCGATCGCATTGTCGAACGTACCATTATAGATGCGGTCGCCCTTGATCGGCTCTCCGACGCCAAGCCCGTCAAGATGCGCGGACAGGACCACATTTTCCGCAGCAAGTTTCGCATCGCTTCCAGGAAGCCGGGCGATGATGTTTGCGCTTTTCACCGGCTTCGATGCTGCAACAATTTTTGCAGCAAATCGCGCCGGTAGCGCGAATGTGGGTAGCGGCTGCGCCGCGTCCGACAGGGCTGAGAGCTCTGCGAAACTATGCCCGGACCCGGCAAACAGGACCTCCGCCTTTGCTGGGTCGAAGGTCGCGGCCATGAAAGGCGTCGCCACATCTCGCAGACCATCGTCCGCTAGATACATGGAGGAGCCGCGCGCAATGCCGACCTGCCTGTCCCACCGTATCTCCACTTGCTTGGGTGTGCTCAGCGCAATGACGCCGATGGAGCCCATCCGCGCCAGCATGCCGGCGCGATCCGCCCTTGCGTCGGATTTCAGGGCGCCGGAAATGGTCGACGGCCCTCCCGACAGCACCACGACCACCTTGCCCCTGACGTCCAACCCCTTGAAGTCGTCATGACCTGCTTCGGGGATCGACAGGCCATAACCCGCGAATACCATCGGCGCATCGACCGTGGCGGGCATGGGGTAACCGCCGCGAAAATAGATGTCGCCGGGCACGCTCAACGGAACGTCCCCGCTCACGCTGCGCAGCATCGCGCTGCTGGCGTCGAGATCGAACCGTTGTTCCACAAGGTCTAGCGGCTGGTAGAAGCCGTTCACGCCTGCTGGTTTCAACCCCATCGCCTCGAACTGCGCGACGACATAGGCGGCCGCCTTGTCATAACCGGGCGATCCGGTCAGCCGGCCTTCCATGTCATCGCCGGAGATTGCCGCGACATGCGACCACCAGGCGTCGATACGCGCAGCCCCCGGCTCGGCGGGACCAGCGGCGGCCGGGCTGACTAGGGAAAGCCCAAGGACCGGAAGGAGCAGGCGACGAAGCGCAGGGAGCATGGCGTTGAGCATTCCGTTATTGGGTGGCAAGACGGGATGCTGCACCACAGCCAAGAGCGGTGTCAACGGCGGGACTACGCGACTGGCGGATCCCTCGCTATCCTCTCGTCATCCTGACGACAGTCAGGATCCATTCGGAGCTACGGTCGAGAGGAAACGCTGAATGGATGCTGATTTTCATCAGCATGACGAGCCTAAGCGTAACCGCCAAATGCGGTCAGAAACTTTTGACGACCGACTGGCCGCCCGTGGCAATACGATATTGGACCGGCGCACCGGCGTCGATCGGGACCTGCCATTTCGCGCCGGGATAAAGGCGTGTCGCAGGCAGGTCCTTGCAATTGGCATTTGACGCGTCGCACTGGCGACCTTCGAACATTTCCACATTGGTATTGCCCGTATTGGTGAATGTGATGGACGATCCCGCCCTGTCACCCGTCACCTCGCTCACGATCTTGTCCGGACGGTAGATCACCAGCACATCATAGCCGACCATGACCTTCAACGCGGTGGCGTTCGCCGCGATTTCCCCGGCCACGGGCTTGATGGCGACGCGGTAGATACGGTCGGTTGCCTTGCGCGGCAGCACTGCGGCAATCCGGATCAGTCGCCGCTGCCCCGGCTCCAGGATCATACGCTGGGGCGTAACAAGAACGCCGGACACCGCAGGATCGGGGTTCGTCACACGATGCTCGTCCGGCATTCCCGGCGAGACAACCTCCGCCGGTTCGGCCACGACATAGCTGCGATCGGACCCATTGTTCCAGACTTCTATATCCTGCGCCGGTGGCTCGCCGGGCTTGAGGTCGAGGATGACCTGGCTGAGAACCAGATTGGCCTGCGCCTGACCGGCGAGCGCCGAGGCCAGCGCACAGATCGCGATCCGCGCGAGCAGCTTTTTCATCGATGCCATCTCAACCTCCTAATTGGCGGCGATCCTTTGCGGTTGTCCGAAAAGCTTCGCCTCCCGGCATCCCACCGTGCCAAGCGCAGCATAGCCGTTGACCTTTTCAAAGCCGGTTAACAGCAAATGGCAAGATTTACCGTTCGGCGCGCGCACCGTCAGGGTCGCATCCGGGCTTGTCTCGATCTGGAAATAGCCCTGTTGATCGGTGTGACCAATCGCATCTTCTGCGACAATGTCAGCATCGATAATCGGGGAACCGTCGGGCCAGACCGCCCGCCCGAACATCGCCACCACCTTCTTCACGTTCCAGGCGAGGCCGGCGACGTTGCCGGGATAGACACTAACCCGCCGGCTCGCATTGTCGAAATGCACGATATCGCCACTGACGGGCCGGATGCGCACGCCATATTGGCGATAGGGTGTGACGGCGACCGGCAATGTCTCTCCGGCGCGTACGATGCCGCGCGGCGTTTCATCCACCAGCACCTCGAACCGGGAGTCCGCTGGCGCATCCTTCACCCGCACGGCAATCATGCTGTCGCTCTGCTCACGCCCGCCGATGGACAGCATATTCCTGTTCACGATCGCCGACGTCTGGATCCCTAGGCTATATTGCGTGCCGCCCTGACCGCTCAGCTGCTGCAGCACATCCGCCGCGACAACGCCCAGCGGACCGCGCATGTCGGCGCGCGCATGCGCCAGGTCGCTGTCGGGCGTATGATCGAGATTGCCGGCAACGATCAGGCTGCCGCCCAGCACATCGTCATTCTGCCACGCGCCCTGCACGCCGCCGACGATGCTCGAGCGTTTGCCCTCTCCCGGAGTGCTGATCGTCTGCGCGCCCGAAGTCGCGCTGAAAGAACTGCGCGGACGCAGTAGCTGCAGGCGGACGCCGACAAATGCCGAATGCCCATTGCTAGACTTCGACATGTTAGCCTCTACCGTTATATCCAGCCCATGTTTCTGGTACACTGACCAGCGCGCCGTGGGGCCGATCGCGTAATTGGTCTTTTGCAGCTTGTCCTTCCTGTAGAAGGCGGACAGGCCGATCTGCGCCCTTGGCAGGCGATAGCTGATGTCCGCGATGGCCTGCGTAAACGTGCCAGCGGCAAGCTGCGCGCCCTGAAATCCTCCCGAGATGCTGGCGACCGTGCGTTTGTCCATATCACCAACAGGGATAAGTGGCGTATCGTCATGACTATAAATCCGCCGCACATCGACATTATAGTTCAATGCCGAAGTACCAGATGAGTTCATCTGAAACAGCACACCCATATCCGACTTGGTTGATCCCAGCACGCTAAGGCGGAATTGCGCGGCCGGCAGGATCAGGTAGCCGCCGATCTCGGCAATGCCTTTCCCGTCCGTCGCAACGACGGTTCCGTCCACGGCGAAGTGCGGCGACAGCCGCCGCGCCATGCCGCCTGCCACATAGGCCTGACGGGTGGGGGATATGAAAGCCCCGCTCTGCTCATCGGCCAAGACGCCGGCATGAAAGAACCATATTGGTTTTCCAAGTGGTGCGATACGCGGATTTTTGGTGAAGAACCGCCGCTCGTCGCGATTAGCGCCGCCAATCTCCTGGATATGCAGAACAACTTCATAAGCGCCATCGGACAGGCCCGATGTGTCTATGCTCTGGTTTCCCGCTTCATAAGTACGCGACCCCACAAGACGCCCGTCGACCAACAGGTCCACGCGCGAACGCTGTGACAGGGAGACGATCAGCGGACTGCCATTGATTAGATCCTTGTCGAAACGCGTGTCGAACTGCGTTTCCACGCCCGCGCCGATCACCTTGCGCCTGCCAACAAGATCGATGCCGGGGGACCAGAACATGCCGGCGGTATAGCGCATGCCCGGCTTATCGACCTGAGCGGCCAGGACATCCGCAATCAGGCCATTACCTGATGCATAGGAGGTCGTGCTGATAAGCCGCGCATCCCGATCGCCGAGAACCGCGCGGTTCTGAATGGCGAATATCGTATCGCCGCCGCTTCCGCCGGCAATGGTCCCGGCAATGGAATCCACCAGCGACAAGGGCGCATCCGGGCGCGGCAGATAGGCCTGATCCGTCACGGCGCGGACCTTCAGGAGCCGCGCATTCACGAAGATTTCCAGGCGGAAATGATCCTGGTCGAATATGACTTCGGCCACCGCCGGGTCCAAACGGCCGCAGACTTTCTTGTCGGCTCCGTCAGTGCAGATCATGCTGGCATGCGCGTCCAGCGGTCCCGAGGCCAGCGCATTGCGCACGGCGACGGGATCGAGGAGATCGGGCAGCATCGCAACGACGCTGTCCACATTGACGAAATTGACCTGCCCCGGCTCATAGGAGACTTCCGCCTGCCCCACGCGGCGTCCGCCGAACAGGATATCGACGACGGACTGCTGCGACCGCGCCAGATCGCCAAACCCCTCCGGCATGCCGACATTCAGGATGGCCACTTCCTTGGGCGACGCCTCGGCGGCCTGTGCCGGCGCTGTAGACAGGCCGATGGCCGCTAAGAGCGGCCATATCATGCGTTTCCAAGCCGGAGCTTTGGGTCGCCGCTCGACTGGCTGTGCCGGGGCCATGGCGGGCGTCAGTTCGGGCTGAGCAGAAGCGACAGCGTGCCCGTAAAGTTGCCCGCATAGGAGCTGGACAGCGCCGCCGCGCGCAGGATGATCGTCAGGCTGCCGCTGGGCGTCAGGCCAAGCGTGCAGGTTGGGAGAACCGCGGAAGATGGCTGACCGGCAAGCGCGGAGCCCGCGGTCAGATTTGTGCCCGACGTCTGGTTGGCCGATGCATTCCACTGCACCTCATAGGCGAGCGTCTGCGCGCCATTGGACAGGGTGAAGGCGCCGCCGGCGCCGGACCCGCTGGCGGTGACGCTGTAACGCCCCGAGAGCGCTCCGCTATAGGCGCAAACCGTCTGGCTCTGGGTAATATCGGCGCTCAGATTCGTAAGCGCGCCGAAGCCCACATCCGTCAGTTGGCTGATCTGCACCGCCTGCGCCTGGGACGCAACGGGGGACAGTGCAAGACAGGCGGCCGCCGACAATCCGAGAAGCCTCAACGCTGCGAACAAGCGCTGCGCTGCTATCGCCTTCCCCCGCGCCTGGCGCCCGACGCAATCGTCTGAAGCCCAAGCGGACATGGCGAAGCAATCCGGCCCTTCGGGCTTATTGCGGCGTTACGAGGAGGGTCAGCGTGCCCGTATAGCTGGTCGCCGCCACCATATTCTGGAGGTCGGTCGATCCGATGGACACGACCAGGCTCGACGTCGTCGAGGGCCCCGAGCTGCAGGTCGGCGTGGTAGCCGTCGAAACCTGGCCGGCCAGGGCCGTACCTGCCGTCAGGCTGGTGCCCGACGTCTGCCCGCTGCTCTGGCTCCACTGGACGCTGTAGGGCACCGGCGTCAGCGCGCCGCTGGCCAGGGTGAACGCCCCGGATGTGCCGCTGCCCGTCGCCTTGATGCTGTAACCCTTGGTGGCGGTGTTGCTCCATACGCAGTCGTTCTGCGAACTGGTGGCCGCCGTGCTGGGATCAGCATTGGTGAAGTTGATATCCGTCAGGCCGGTGATCTGGGTGCGATTGGGCACGGATGCCGTGATCGTGATGCTGCCGGTCGATGTGGCGCCGAGCGTGCCCTGCGTGGCCGCCATGGCGACGCCATGCGTCAGAAGCATGGCGCCGGCTGTCGCCAGGGCAATGATACGGGCGCTTACGGTCGAGCGGCCAGTCAGTGTCTTCGTCGAGGTCATTACGCGAATGCTCCGTTTGAATATGCGGACACAAAGCGCGTGGTAGGTTAACAAAATTCTCCGAAGTGGCGGGCGTTGCCTCCCACTTCGACTAAAGTATGCTGCATGATGCCGAAAGTGCGGGAACATGACGTAATCGCGGGAGCGCCGGCCATTGGCCAGATGCACGGGATTGCTGGAAGGTTGGTTGCCCCCCGGTAAGATGAAGAACGGGCTCACGATTTTGGACCGGGCCCAGCATCAATGGAGGACAACCGTGGATCAGCATATAGGACTCGACGTCTCCCTGAAAGACACTTCGATTTCAATTCGTCAGGAAGGCAAGCGCATTTGGCGTGGCAAGTGCGCATCCGACCCCAAGCTTCTTGCAGAAGTGATCCGCAAACGCGCGCCGAACGCAAGGCGGGTGGTATTTGAGACTGGACCATTGTCGGTCTGGTTTTTCCATGCGCTCATAGCTGAGGGGTTGCCGGCGATCTGCATAGACGCACGTCATGCAAAGGCCGCTCTCGATATGGCGGCGAACAAGACAGATGCGAATGACGCTGACGGTCTGGCCCATTTAGCTGAGGTCGGCTTTTATAGAGAGGTCCGCGTCAAAGGCTTTGACAGTATGTTGATGAGGACGCTGATTGCCGCGCGACGCCAACTTATGAAAATGCGCGTGCAGATGTCGAACCAGATACGCGGGCTTATGAAGACGTTCGGGCTGGTCGTACCTAAGGGTGCCGGCAGCGTCTTCGAGCGCAATGTGTTTACGCTTTTGGAAGGCGAAGGCGATCTGTCGCGCATCATCCTGCCGCTGGTCAAAGCCTGGAGCGATATCCGACTTCGCGTTGCAGAGTTGACCAAGCAGCTAGTTGCGATGGCCGGCACGGATCAACGCTGTCGCCTGCTCACTTCGGTGCCTGGCGTAGGCACGGTCACAGCCACGGCCTTTGCAGCGGCAGTGGAAGACTCGATGAACTTCAAGAACTCGCGTGCTGTAGGCGCTTGGGTTGGCTTAACCCCAAAGCGATATCAATCGGGAGAGGTTGACTATGAAGGGCATATCTCGCGTCGTGGTGACGCTAAGTTACGCACCCTACTATACGAGGCTGCCTCCGTCATTTTGAACAGGTCGACAGAGACGAACGCGTTGCGAACTTGGGCTCTGGCGCTGAAGGATCGGGTTGGTTTCAAACGAGCCGCTGTCGCCCTCGCACGTAAATTGGCAGTAATCATGCACGCGATGCTGAAGACTGGCGAGCTGTTCGATCCAAACGCTGGAGCCACCGCACCAGCCTGATCAGCAGGGCAACCCACCCTCTTGTCATTTCACCGATAGCGTCCTTTGAGGGCGTACCGAGCCGTCCCTGCCGGGACGTGGCTGAGATCATTCCGCAAAGCGGGAAGCAACTGCCCTTCGCACGCAGATTGCGTCACGAACATAGGAAGATCTTGCCTCCGGAACCCATCCTGCGGCGATCAACTTGCGTCGACCGCGTAGACGACCCTGTACCCGGCATACGCAAGGTGTTGCTATCACGACCAATTTGCTTGGCTTGACAGAGGGGCGATTAGACGACCCGCTTTCTGAATGAGCGGGTCAAGCTCGCCTTGGTCATATAAAATCTTTCCGACACTCCAAGAACGACGCCGCCTAAAATTGCTTTCAGCATAATATCTCCTATAATCTGAGCGAACGTGGCGCGAGGTGGTCTGTTCCGAATAAAATGGCTGGGTTGATCCACATCGATCAATCAGCCGGGCTCAGTCAGGCAAGTTAGGCGCCAGGAGCTTCCGCAACTCGTGATGTCTGGTCCGCCAGAATCGACAATTTCTCGGCAGTCGTAATAGGCTCAGCCGCTGCCAATGGCTTTGATAACGAACCCGGAACCCTCACAATGCGGAATTTTTAACGTCAACTCGGCTGGTTCCTTTACATTGACGATACACAATCTCATCCGAGCTAAGTCTCGTACGGCGAGGTTTGATTAAAATCGTCGAAACTTTTTCTCGCTCATGATCATCCAGCCCCGGTTGCGGGCTGGGTCGCGTGGCTGCCGTTCACGCCGCTGGCGCCCGTCTGACGAACGCGTTCCGGGCGCTCGGCCCATTCTGGACGAAATGCCCCGCGCTGTGCGGGCGAAAACTATATACTCGCCTCATGCAAGAGCCACTGACCATTTTCTGGGAAACCGGGCAGACGACGGGGGATGCGCTCCTAATCCACGCCGATGATGGGCGACCAATCCTGATTCAGATACCTCGGCAAGAAGCAATGGCCGCATGTGAGGCGGTATCTGATGACATCTTGCAGCAGACCGGCGGCTTCATTGGCTGGATGGAGATTGGCATCCGCAACCGATACTCCGCTGATAAGATAGCCGGTACCTTGCACGATAGCGCAGACGGCCATGTCCTCATTGTGCGAGCCGAGGATCTCGCTGACCTCGGCTAAGGCTGACCAAACGGCCTGAAGGGGAGGGCGGCACGCGTCTTCATGCCAAAGATTTGATTTCCCATTCTAGGTTGGCATGCGCTGCTGCTTCGAGATGCTCGAAGAACGGAGTCTTAAACAGGTGACGTTCATTGAACCGCTTGAGAATTGCGGCACGCCCCGGACGATACTGGGTCTCCGGCACATGCGCATATTCTTCCCTGATCTGCTTGCAATAGTGCGCATAGGCCGCGCGAGACGCTCCAAGGATCCCGAGATCCAGGTCGTTCAGCAAATTCTGCGTTTTGCTGCCGCCCTCGTGCAGCTTTGTCCCGCATATAAGGTCAGCAACCATGTCCCGGTCAATTAACGTATATTTTAGATCGGCCAACGCGCGAAGGGCAGACTGCTCCTCACTGTCACTGGCGGCCGGATTATAGACGATATCGTGCAGCCAGATCGCCGCCACCAGTTCCTTGCTCTCTTGACCTGCCGGTATATGCGACAGCATGGCCTCGACATGGGCAAGCGTGTGGTAGTACCGGTGAGGCTCATTCATGGCTGCGCGCCAATGTCGGCCCGCTGCGATGCTGGCACCAATATATTTCAGCGATTGTTCGAGTTTCATTCTGGCAACCTGATTGCAACCAGCTTCAAAATGCGCCGCATCGCTTCCGGCCGGCTGGATATCGGCGTGTTGTTGGCAATCCAAAGATCGAGCAGTTCAAGCTCCGAAGGTTGAAGGCGAACGCCTATCATTGTGCCGGGCTGATCGGCCCGGTGTGATTTCGTATATACGCGCTTCGCTTTGGTCATATTTTCGCGTTATCACGAAATTGAGATGAACGGAAGATGCGAGTGACCGCTGGGCTCTGACCAACGTCCATTTCCTTAACGATGCCAATGGACCTTCGAGGTGTATGCCGGCGTCTATAGGACAGGCGCGCCAATCGAGTATGGCTAACCGTCGGCAAGCATCCGCATCACCTCGTCGATACTCCCCTTCACGACCACATAATTGCCTTTTTCAAAATTGACCGCACTTGCGGCTTGGCCCCCTCTGAAACGCCGCACGAAATTGACGCGGTCGACGTTGACGACCACCGCATCACCCTCTGGAGTTTCAAACTGTACATAGCCGTTCATGGAGCCCCCAAATTCTCGATACTGTCGAGCAGGCTATCACCTATAGCCCCAAAGTGAAGGCAGGCCAGAAATTGCGAACGGAGATTCTCTTCGGGATAGGTCTAAACGGAGCTGCAAAAGGATTCCGGTCGGATGGGACCGCATAGCACAGCAAATCCGCTGACATTGGACAACCCTTTTTGACCCAGGATCGAGGCATTTGCATTGCAGCGATCGCCAGCCCCGCGACCAGTAATTGCGCTGCGCGCTCTATGTCACGTGCGCCAGGACCGGTCGCAATGCTGGGGGATGAGCATCTGCGCGAGCGTCAGTGCCCGCTGGACAGTGCTGAGGAGGAACTTTTTCGGCGTCCCGTCGACCGCGGCGGAACAGTGGTGATCGTTGTGGCATATTCGGCAAAGAGAATGATAATATCTGCGGCTACATGACGATCAGCCTCTCCAATTGCCATCAATAGGGCATCGTAGAGGAAAAAAGCCCACCACATCGCCCTGACCCAGACAAACCCGTGTGTTGGCATGTCCGCGCGCAAACCCGCGCTCAGCATCAGAAAGAAGCATAGCAGGCCGAAAATGATCGTGTTTGCGGCACCTTCGGCAAAATAGAGCAGATACAGACCGGCCATCAGCCACAAAAGACGGCTGATCGCATATTGGCTTTGTCCTGTAAGCTGGCAGACCCGGATGATGATAGGGACGAACAATGTTTTGCCTGCCCAGGCATCGACCTCCACTAATGTGCTCATACCGTCTCATATCCTGTTCGGGGCAGAACTTCCAAGCCTGTTGAGGTCCCGGATACTCCGTTCCAGGAAGCCGTGATTACTTGAAGGCCTTTGCAAGGCCTCATCGACTCAGCGATGGCGCTGGCTCACAGGCTTCGAGACAGTCTGCGGCGCTAGCGCGATACGCGTCGCGCATGTCGGTCTCATCCGACATCAATGAGCTTATATCCGCGGCCCGAGAAGGGTTGGTGCGCGGCCGCTATTCGTCGCGCGAAAGGCAATCAGTGCGGCTGCGTGAGTCATGGCGATTGATTTGGATCAGAGGCGCTGGGAATATGCGGTGCTGGCTCATGCGCCATCAGCCATGTCGTCACTGCTGTGCGTAACACCAAATATTCGTTTACTTCGCCTTGACTCATCTAATTCATGTAAAGCGTCGCTTTCCGTTTGACAGGCGCTAGGTAAAGTCATACCTTACATACATGGAATTCGAAAGCATTGCCCATAAGGCGCTTCGGAAATTTGTCGAAACAGGCAAGTCAAAAGGGCTTACAGGCGATGTGGATCGCATCTTCAAGATGGTCAACTTTCTCATCGATGCGGAGAAATTGGACGAATTGCGGACGCCGCCAAACTACGGGTTCCATGAGCTTACAGGAGACCGGAAAGGCGTCTTCGCAATGACGGTCACGAAGAATTGGCGGATGACTTTTAGTTTGAATGAAGCAGGCGCGATCGTCGATCTGGATCTGGAGGATTATCACTAATGGCTATCAAGATTCACCCCTCTTTCTCGATTCATGCCGGCGAATGGCTTAAGACCGAGATTGTCGAGGCGCATGGCGTGTCGATCAATACCCTGGCTGCCAAGTTTAAGGTTAGCCGCCAGTCGATTAGCGCGCTCCTCAATGGTCGGGCAGCCCTTACGGCTGATATGGCGATCCGGTTCGAGCATGCTTTTGGCGTGAAGGCTGATACGTTGATGCGGATGCAGATGCGTTACGAACTTGCTCAGGCGCGCACTCATGAGGATAGACTGGCGGTTGAGAGTTTGGTCGCTGCCTGATTGCCTATCATCCTGCTTTAGGGGAGGGACGGGGGATGGATGCAGTCATCTCGCTGATAAAATATGCAGCGGTAGGCGCGGCAATCAGTCTTGATATTGGAATCCTGCGTTGGGAGCCGTCATATAGGTGCGAAAGGCGGAGAGAAAATTTGTCGCCGATCATGTTCCTGTTCCGCATGCGCGAGGACTGATCGGGCTATTTCGCCAGGCTGGATCGAGCTCCTATGAACATTCCGACATCGCGCCTTATCTGAAGGCTCTTGGTTTTAGGACTTTGGCTGTCGACCAGCGTTCAGAGGGCAATTCATGTGGTCCAAACCGCACGGTCGCACGCGCTGGCAATCTCAGCAGGACTATCTTACAGCGTTGCCCGATATCGAGGCAGCCCTGAATTCGGCGCGCTTGCAGAATTCCCACATGATCCTTTGGGGAAGCAGCTCGGTGAGCCTGATCTTCCGGATCGCGGCTGATACCTCTGATCTTGTGACGGCGCTTCTGGCTTTTCCCCCGGAGATATTTTCCAGACAAGCATTTTAGGATTGATGCCGCTCACAACGTGCACCTGCCAGCTTTCATAACCTGCGCCAAGGATGCTGCAGAGGTCTCCGAGGCGCTCGATCTTCGATGGGATTCCGGGTGCCAGAAAGAGTTTGTTCCTGCCGAAAATTGGCGAAGTCCATGGATCATCGACGTTGAGGCAAGACCGCAATACCGCAGGTGCCTCCGAGAATTGGAAGGCTTTTACAGCCTTTCTGAGTCAGCTTCATTTGCCACCCAGCTGACCGATCGGCCCTCTACCTGCGCGCCAAATGTTGGCGGCCCGCATGCTCGCCCCTGTCGCGCTGCGAAATGCTATATCGCGAGACCCACATTGCAGAGGGATCAGTTGCCGCCATGTGGCAAATCAGATCACCGCCAGATTACAATGAAATCATTTCCGCAAATTCTGAGGGGTCGTCGGCTCTGACAATATTCGCTGCATCGCTTTCCACTGCGCAGCCGCGTTGGGCCCTGCCGCCGTTACAGCAGCCCGTACCATGTCCTGGCCCAAGCCATAGTTTATGACATAGCTGCGATAGTGATCAGTAAATTCGAGCGACTTTTCTGCGCGCTCGCGTGAGACCAGTCCATAAGTCTGGGTCAGGAGGAGCGCCGTCTCCCGGTCGATCCGTCCATCGAGATAATTCCTTGCGATCGTGAAGCGTGCGCCGGCCAGCTTATGAATGGCCGCTTGCAGCGCGGCGTACCGTGGCGCTTCGGCCGGTGGAAGGCCAGCAAGGGGGAACAGTTTCTGTGCCTCGAAAAGGGCGCGTTCTTTGCCGGGAAAGGCAAGGTCAATGCCGAAATTGGCGGATCCCTCGGCAATGAAGGATTGCGGGCTATAAAGTGGATAAACGGTGAATTCGATCCATCCACGCTTCTCAACAAGCTCCTGCTCGAGCAGCAGGTTATAGACATGATGCCCAGGATAGCCCTCATGGCAGCCCAGATCTACTGCGCGACTGATAAGTATGGGCAAATCAGTGTTCACCTGGATCAAGCTCGTGCTTTTGCCCTTATAGTAGTTGTATCCGCCCCAAGGCTTTTTGGTCACAAACTCCAGCGTGAATTTCTCTGCTACCGGCAGCGCTATATGGGCCGCCGTTCTTCGCCGGCATTCTGCTATGGCTGCGCGCATGACAGGGTCGAGCCGATCCTTCGCAATGGCAAAACGGCTATTATAATTATCGACACGCTGCCACAAAGGGCCGTCGCCCGGAACCAGATGCTCTATTTCGGACAGCGCCGGATCGAAACTCGCAAGCGGAGCTAGGGCCGGGCGCACGCCAAACAAGCCTTGGGCTTCGTCCTCAAAGCTGAATTTTTCTCCGGCATGCATGGCCAAGCGGGTCTCCGCTGCTCTGAGCTGGCCGATCAGGGCAAGGCGGCGTTCGCGTTCAAGCGGGGCCAGGCGGGTGGCAGACAGGCCTTCCGCACGGAGCCTGAGAGCATGGGCTTCTGTTCGAAGCAGCGCCATACTGCGCGGTTTGGCTTTGGCTTCCGCCGCCCAGGCAGGCGGGCCATAATAGGCGTCCACATATTCGGGCTCATGCTCGCCTGCTTCCAGGGTGAGATGAACATAATCGCGTGCGATTGTATCGAGACTGACATTTCTGGGCGGAGCGGCACCGATCGATAGTGCAGCGAGTATGGCGAGCGCGATTTTCTTCATCATGGCTCCTCCATAAGGCAGGTAGCGGTCCAATTGCCAGATCTTGGGCAGCCGTCCGGGTGCGGAATAGGGCTGTGTGTATGGGTCACGTGCATCCTGAAACCGGACGGCGATGCTCCTCGAATGACGCCCGCGTCGCGCTGTAAGTTATGGGAATATGCGCGCTTGCGAGTGGCACGGAACAGACCGCGCCCGGCCTACCGAACCACGTCTCAGGTTGGTTTCCGGCGACCATGTGCAGCGGCAGGCCCCATATTTGAACTTTAGACCGCTATAAATCACGGTTTACTGAGAAGAATGATCGATCGCAGGGCGCTCTATCGATCACTCGAATACGCTTGCAACTTTGGCATGGCGCTCGGCGATCTCGGCAACCGAAACTGTCGCCCCTGCCGCCGTTGCGATCCGGGGCCAATCGCTGAGCGAGGCTCGCACTTTTTCAATGGTCGCCGCGATCGTCCGGTCAGACAGGCCGTGCCGTCGCCCCAGCATTATCACCTGTGCACGAGTTGGCGCTCGCCCTTCGCCCTCTACCGCCAGATAATGTTCACCGCCCGGTCCGTTGGAGAAGGTGAGGTCATAGGCCGGAGCAAGGCGCCACTCGCCGGCCGCATCCTGCAGGAAGCTATGCTGACGGGTGTGATCGTCGCGGTTGTGTGCGAGGATGTTGAAGACCATGCGTCGGAAGACTTCCTCCACGTCGTCGGCATGGCGGGTGATTGCCATCGTCGCGCGGAGGAACATGTCATAGTCGATCGACGGCAGGTCGGCGCGTGCCTCCAGCGCACCGGCCAACGAAATCATGTGGAGGCGTCGGCCCGGCGCTGGCCGGTCAAACCTGCGCGTCGCGAAATAGCCTGGCCCGGTCTGCGTCGGAAGCAAACGGGACGCGGCCATATCGATGCCAGCGGCGCGAGCCATGCGGGCATAGGCCTCCTCAACTGGACCGATATCGATGGGGTCGACGGTGCCGCGGAACTTGACGATCCAGTGTTCGTGCCCGGCGTCGCCTTCGCCGCCCAGCTCCCCGTCCGACGCGATGCCCAGATGAATCTTGGGCCGTGCACCGCCAGATGCGCCGCCGAGACGAGCAAGCGTGTCGATCTGCCCGGGATCGTCGCCAAGCAACAGAACGCGCGATTCCTCGGCGAGCATATCGAGATCGATCGTGCCAACATCTTCAGGTGGGGTCGTCGCCGGATGATAGACCAGCGCGCCACGCCCCGTTTGGCCAACAATGGCGAGCCGGTCGAGCGCGCTAAGCGTATCGATACGAATCCCCAGTTTCTCCAGCCTGCGCTTCATCAGCAACTGCCCCCATGCATCGGGCAGGCTGTCAGACAGGAAGCCGTGGAGTCCGTCGAAGTTGCGCCCGCGTGCCGCATGGAGGCCCGACTCCGGGGGGTAAAGCAATGGGTCGATCCGGCGCTGGTGATCAACGACAGCCGCCGACCATTCGACCTGCGCCAGTCCATCCGCCATCGCCAGACGGGCCACGGTGTCGACCGCCTCGCTTTCGTCGAGCATCAGGCTAATTTCGAGGGGCGTTCCGGGCGCTAATTTCATGACGCCCGCGATGCCGGTGCGCGCATGCGCGGCTTCGGTTTGGCAGCTGTCTTCTGCTGCTCAAGCAGCGCGTCCATTGATGTCGCTGGCGGCGCGCGAAACAGCCCGGCCAGATCCTGTTCGCAGCGCAACGCGACCGCCGCGCGGATGAGGTCTTCGATTGAGGCCCTGCCTTCGCCTTCGAGCCGACGCCAAGTCCGATACGCGATACCGGCGCGCGCTGCTGCATCGGCCTGGGTAAGACTCATGTCGAGCCGGCGGCGTTTGATCCGTTGCCCTAAGAGCGTCGCCAACTCGAGAGGAGTTTCCAACATCGTCCATCCATGGACGATTAGCAACAAAATGTCAATCTAATGGCCTTATATGGACAGTGTTGTAAGCCAACGTGGCGGCGTGGTGGCAAGCAGGCGCAATCTCGCCAAACCGACGCCTTTGGTCGTCCTTCGCGCCCAAGGGCACGACCATAAGGGAGAACGGCGAATGCTGGCCGTTCCCACTCGCATTCAGACGAGTGCCGAAGGCCTCATAGCCTCCATAGTGAAATGGTACTGCCTGAATGATCCGATATTCAGTTCCTCTTAGCTCCCGTGCAACAAGGTTCTGATCTGCACTTCGTTCAAGTTCGTGTCGAACAACACGCCAAAGCCATTTCCTTTTACCCAGACGACGATCCCCTCGATGATGATCGCTTCATAGTGCAGGACCAGGGCGTCATTGATATGCGGCGTTTCAGAGGCATGGAGGCGCGCGCCGACTTTGGAAATATCCAGCACATGTGCTCTCGCCTTTATTCCATGAAAAGCGATTGTCACTGGCAGAAACACCTTTAGGCGCCGCTTGTGGCGCGGTTGCTTACCAAGTTGTTCAACGACAAAAAGATTTCGGTGCTTGCCCAGCATGCGTAACATCTAAACGGATTTGATTGCCAAAGGATTGATCGCTGAAGCTACACATTGAACGGAGCGCTTGCGCAAACGCCCGGACTGCCAAGGCTGAAATTAGGAATACATGATACTAAACTGCGTCGTAGTTCAGCTTCGCGATTTATCACCAGAATCGGTCTTGTTGATATTCACCGATCGAGAATGGCATGCCGGCGCGCCAAAGACACAATTCCCGCTTCAGCTGAGCGAGCTGAGTTCGCAGAAGGACAAGCATGATTGGCACGATCCAGGACAGCTACTAGTTGTGGGACTAGGCAATACCAGCAGTTGCGCCAGCTGCCAGCATCTTTTCCTTTGTGGATTTGAAGAAATCTTCGATGCTTTTCCAATATTTCAGAGTATTGATTGGCCTCCTGCGGGCGGTATCGCGACCGAACCAGGCAACCACTTCTCCCAGAATATTTGAATTGCTTATGATAAACAGAGCAATAAGGCGGGCATACAGCAAGCGAGCGAAGGAATTTCTTCCCTTGTTAAACAGGTTTGATGCAGCCATGCCATATTCCCATGCACAAAGCAGGGCATGTGCTTGTTCGGAATTGATCCCGCGAAAATCTTCCATATAGAATTCGTTGATCGGCCCTAGCAAATGGGCACTTGCTGGGTAGCGATCGTCACCGATGTTCGGCACGCTAAAATCAAGTTCCAGGTCAGGACCGTCAGCCCCTTCCGAAACAGATGTAACGGGATTGGAAAATTCGCCTTCCATAACGGGCCTTTCAAACACATGTTACGTCCAGCGTAGCTACTGCGACGCCGCTGTTCAACTCTGCCGTCCTGAACACATTTAGACGCCAGAATTGCTTTCGGTTATGGTCTGTCCGCGTGAATGGCCGTCTCAACAGTCAGTTTCAATTGCTGGTGATAGTTGCTCTGGAATCGGCAGCTAAACCTGTCGCTGTATCACGCAGCAGCTTAGGGTATGGGATGACCATATCGCGCGCTGTACTCTCGAGAATATCAGGCAAACTGGGTGGCGCAGCCCCTAAGCCAGAAAATTGCCGGGTGTAGAAAATGGCTGGCAGCGTCGCATTATGAAGACACTTTCGGTCTCCGGACCCAATGGTGGATTGGTGCAAATCGATGTAGACGCGCGCGTCATTGCATCTACCGCAAAGTTTCACAGCTGCGTACGCGCGAGTAGGATCCGTTTATCCACTGCGCTGAAATAGGGGCGAGAGTTTGACGATTTCGCATGATCTTGCCATTCGCATGCGTCGCGCGGCGTTCAATCGCGCATTGGCCGAAGCGGACCTGAGTGCAATCCGGCCGCTGCTTGCAGTTGACTGTGTGCTGGTTGCCGGGACCGACAGTGCCATATTGTCGGGACGCAAGGCACAGCTTCAGGCCTGGAAACGGGAATTTGTCCAGGCCGGACGTGCTATCTATACCAGGACGCCCGACACCATCACAGTATCGCCACTTGTGCCCATCGCGCTGGAGCTGGGGCAATGGCACGGCATCATCGCAGACACCGGTGCCCTGCTTGCCAGCGGTACCTTTGCTGCCAAATGGCGCGAAACAGATGTAGGCTGGGTGATCGAAGCGGAAATCTTTGTCACTTTGGGATGACGGTAGGGCCTTGATTGGTTAAAAATCGCGGCTGGGGATGGCCAAGCAAGTCCCGAATCTGATTAGGATCAGCTTCATGGAACTCTCGGAAACTTGTCGGGAGTTTGGTCATTTTCCTGGGTTGCCCTTTGTTATGCTGCGATCAAAGGCAGCGCGAATGTGACGGTCGTTTTACCCCGGTCGCGCTTGATCCTGGATGAAGCAGGCGCATCTACAACCTGATTTAAGAGTCTGCTCCCATACGATTTTTGGTATATTTCTCTCTGATACGGAAAACCGTATGTTCTTGCATAATGCGAAAATCCGTATACTATGTCATAATACGAAAATTCGTATGAGGATATATGCGCTCAGTTATTCGCTCGTCGCAATCGCTCGGCAACAGCCTTCGTGAGCATCGTATTGCTGCCGGCCTGACACAACAGGAACTGGGACGCCGAACAAAACTCCGGCAGGCAACCATATCGAATTTAGAACAGGGCGAAGGCGGCACGTTGCGCTCACTGTTTGCTGTCGTTAGAGAGCTGAAACTTGAAATTCGTCTCGATCCACGTTCGGTCGCACCGAGCCTAGACGAAATTTTCTGATGCCACGCCGTCGCTCCAGTAGCCTACAAATCTTGCTCAATGGCCGGCGGCTCGGACAGCTGAACAGAGCGAGTAATTGGGCAATAGACTTCCAATATGACCGCGATTGGCTCGCGTGGGAGCACGCCATCCCTGTTTCACTCTCTATTCCTCTTTCTGATCGAAGATATACTGGCGGGCCGGTAACCGCAGTGTTCGAAAACCTTCTTCCGGACAATGATCAGGTCCGTCGTCGCGTGGCTGAAAAACTTGGCGCAGAAGGAACCGACGCCTATAGCCTGCTCTCCCTCATCGGGCGTGATTGCGTTGGCGCGCTGCAGTTCGTTGCGGAGGGGGAAGATCCAGCGCAAATTGGCACGATTGAGGCAGAGCCTGTCAGTAACGACGACATAGCGCATATTCTGGCGAATTTGGCCAACGCACCCCTTGGCCTCAAATCAGACGACGCGTTTCGAATTTCCATTGCTGGTGCTCAGGAAAAAACAGCTCTCCTCTGGTGGAATGAACGCTGGAACAAACCGATTGGTGCGACGCCCACGACGCATATCTTCAAGCCCCAGATCGGGCGGCTGCCAAATGGCATCGATCTGTCGCACAGCGTTGAGAACGAGCATTTTTGCCTGAGTCTGATGCGTGAGCTCGGCTTGCCCACCGCGCTGACCGAGATGGCAATTTTCGGTGATCGACCGGTCCTTATTGTTACCCGCTTTGATCGTCAGTCTGCGCGTGACGGCCGAATTCTAAGGCGCCCTCAAGAAGACATGTGCCAGGCGCTGTCCATCCCTCCGACCATGAAATATGAAGATCATGGCGGACCGGGCATTCAGCCGATTATGGAATTGCTAGCCGGAAGTGACGCTCCGGATGAAGATCGAGCCCATTTCATGCGAAGCATGATCATATTTTGGCTGATTGGAGCAACTGACGGTCATGCTAAGAACTTTAGTATATTCCTCACGCCTGGCGCCCGGTTTCGCTCTACCCCAGCCTATGATGTGCTTTCAGCCGATCCAAGCTTGGCGGCGGGCCAGATCAAGCAGAGGCAGATGCGACTTGCCATGGCGATCGGTGATCGCCGCCGCTATCGTGTCTCGGATATATCTCCCCGCCATTTTATCCAGACGGCGGTAAGGGCCAGCTATAGCGAAGAAGCAATGCGCGGGATATTTCAGGACCTGAGGCAACGTGGGCCAGCGGCCCTAGAAGCAGCCATTGCTGCTATGCCCGATGCTGTTCACAGCGCAGTCGTTGATCCGATTGCTCAGGCCTTTACCAAACGATTGATGCAGATCGACCTGCTATGATCAGCATGGGCAATGGTTGTCATGCATCGCATAAGACACGACTTGCTAATATTTCCGGCGACACCACCACAGCCTCAATTGAAATCTTTTAGGCCGAGATGCAGGGACCGACGCCAAATCCCAGGTGAACATTCTCTCGGTACTGCTGGCAAGGTCGAAGTCGAAAATCCGGTATCGATTGTACAAGCAGATTTACCAGGGCCTGAGCGGTAGGCAGCTTTCCAAAAGCGGCTCTTTGTCCACGAAAGCATGACTTCGCCATGAAGCTGACAACGATTATCTGTCCGCGCCGCTGGTTCGGCATTAGTGATGCCGGCGATAAAAAATATGAGAGTCCACCTTGGCGATCTTATCCAGGGAAGCGCTCCAGTAAGGTACGATCCAGTCGGTGTGATAATGGGTTGCCGTGCCGACCCGGGGAAAGACATAGCCATGCAAGGCATGGGCAGCGCGCCGGCGTGCGGCGCTCCATCCACGCGGCTCGTGGCGGCGCGCTAGCGACTGGTCGCAGGCAAAGCTGAACTGACATCCCGTTTCCTTGCTCGCACCCTGATACACGACCCCACAGATCGTTTTGGGAAATCCATCGCTGCGGACACGGTTGAGAATGACCTGAATGACAGCGCGTTGGCCATCTGCTGACCGGGCGGACTCGTAAATCGCTGCAGTGGCGAGGCAGTCACCGGCTTCCCGCGCATATCTTGCTGAGCCACGCAAGACATAGGGAGCCGCTGGGCGAACCGGGCCATCGACAAATGGAATGTCCGCATTGATTGCACGCGCTTCGTCCATGGTGAGGCGGGGCGGCGCCCGGCTTTTGCCAAGGCCAAGCAGTTCGAAACCATCCCAGGCCAGCAAGACAGCGGCGGCAGCAAGGAAGAACAGAATGATCCAGCGGATAAAATGTCCGCGATTCGCCCGTTTCCTTCGACGGCTGGTGCGTCTGCTTCCTGCCCGGCGGGCCAAACCTGTCGCTCCACATGGAAATACCAGGCGGTGCCGTGGCACAGGGGTGCTGCCTCTCGCAAGGGCGAGCTGGTATCAGGCTGCGCAGGCCATGCTATGACCCGGCTTCAGGAAACGGGCATCTGAACTGTGGCACTTGCTCGTTCAGGCAGCGCAGGCCGTCCAGCTGCCGACGGCTGACACACCTGTGGAGACAGGCATCCACGCCACATTCGCGGCGCACTCTATGATTGCATAATCAATAAAGCCTGGAGCAGGCACCAGACGCCTCGGATCGGGAAACAGGACGCGTCCTTCCCGTGTGGCGCTGCCGATCGCCACGTTCGCCGTGGCACCATGTCCGGCTGCAACTACCTTCCGCAAGAAATGCATCGGGACGGAACAGGCATACGCCCGCATTCTTGCGGGCCAAAACAACGGCTTGGAACCGGTATATCCATCTCGATTAAGGCGAAAGTAACAGCATGGATGTACGACCGGCCTGTACTCTCCAGCGGTGAGCAAGGATTATCATGCGGATATTGGTTACTGGTGGCGCCGGATTTTTAGGTTCGCACATTTGCGAGCGGCTTCTTGCCAAGGGACATGAGCTCCTCTGTGTCGATAATTTCTTCACTGGATCTCGCCGGAACGTCCATCACCTGCTTGCCAATCCTGATTTCGAGCTGATCCGTCATGATGTTACGTTTCCGTTATTTCTGGAGGTGGACCGGATCTTCAACATGGCCTGTCCCGCAAGTCCGATCCATTATCAGCATGATCCGGTGCAGACGACGAAGACCAGCGTACTGGGCGCTATCAACATGTTGGGAATGGCAAAGCGGTTGAAAATACCCATTCTGCAGGCATCCACCTCTGAAGTATATGGTGATCCGGAGGTTCACCCACAGGCTGAAACCTATTGGGGGCGCGTTAATCCGATAGGCCCCAGGTCATGCTATGACGAGGGAAAGCGTTGTGCTGAAACTCTCTTTTTCGACTATCATCATCAGCATGGCATTCCAATAAAGGTTGCGCGGATCTTCAACACCTATGGGCCGCGGATGCGACCCGATGATGGTCGTGTCGTCTCGAATTTCATTGTCCAGGCGCTTCGGAACGAGCCCATCACCATGTATGGCGACGGCTCGCAGAGCCGCTCCTTCTGCTATGTAGATGATCTGGTCGAAGGTCTTATCCAGCTGATGGACAGTCCCGCGGACGTAACCGGACCCATCAATCTGGGCAGGGAAGAAGAGTTCACCGTCGCCGAGCTGGCCCAAATCATCAAGGATATCACAGGTAGCCGGTCCGAAATTCGCAGCCTTCCGCTGCCCATTGACGATCCGCGCCAGCGCAGGCCGGATATCAGCGCTGCCAGATCCAAGCTTAATTGGGAGCCTGTAACGCCGTTGAGAGCCGGGCTTGAGCGTACCATTTCCTATTTTGAAGCGCTTATAGCAGCCGGGGTCGACATGGCCGGACCTTCCGAGAAGGCTTAGGTCATGCATCTTGCCCCAAAGGAATTTAAAGACAAGAAGCTGGCAAACCCTCCCAAAATTGCCTTTGTCTGTCTTGAAGATGCCGCCCGGCCAGACATTATTTCTGGCGGCCCGTATCGGATTCGCAAGGCCTTCCAGGACCTGGGCTGCGATGTCATCGATATTTTTCCAATCAGGCCAAAAATGGCATGGGCTTTCCTGCCCAAGAAGATCTTCTATCGTCTCCTTGGGCTTTATTATCATTGGGAGTGGGAGCCGCGGTTTCAACGGCGTGTTGCTAGGCATATCGAGGCATGTCTGGCTCTGACAAAGCCGGACATGATCTACGTCGTGCAGCCTCAAGCGGCTTGCGAGCTCAAGACGGATATTCCTGTCGTCGTCGCCCATGATCAGACATTTATCGAGCGGCTCAACTATTTTCCGTTTGAGAAGAGGCCGCCCTGCAGTGCCTATGCTGGGCAGGCGATCCTCAAGGAGGGTGAGGTGTTCCGATCCGCGGACCTTGTCGCGTACCCCTCAGAGCGCTCGATCGACATGGTTCGGTCAGCTTACAAGATCAGCGATCGGAGGCTGGCGGTCATCCCGTGGGGCGGCAATCTGGCTGCTGAGCCAAGCGCTGCAGACGTGCAAGCCATGTTCAGCACAAGAGGTTTTGGGCCTTTTTTCCTGACATTCATGGGCGTCGACTGGCATCGCAAGGGTGGCGATATTGTTGTCCAAACCCTAGCGGCGTTGAGAGCCAAGGGCCTGGACGTTCGTCTCACCATCATCGGTGTTCGCCCGCCAATTCCGGAAGATGAGGCGATTACGATCATCCCCTTTCTTTCCAAGAATGATCCGGCGGATATCGCAAAACTTGCAGCGATTCTCGGGCACACGCACCTCCTTTTCGTGCCGTCCCGCGTGGAGGCCTTTGGCCATGTATTTGCTGAAGCTGCCGCCTTTGCCGTGCCGTCCGTTGCACAGGATGTCGGCGGGATAGCCACGATCATCGAAGATGGTGTCAACGGCATCCTGCTGCCTGAAAATGCGCAGGCGGCGGAATTCGCGGCGGCAATTGCAGCGCTGCTCGCGAACGAGCCTTCCTATCGCATAATGGCAAAGGCTGCCCGGGAACGGTATGAAACCGATCTCAACTGGCGCGCCTATTGTGAAACCGTCATCGCGCTTACGCATCGTTGATGCGGGGGTCCTAGGCTCGAGTCTGATCGATGGACTTGGAACGATTTTGTGCCCGTCACTTGAGAGTTCAAGGCTCGTTCGAGGAGACCGACGAGATGATCAAGCATAGCGAAGAGTTCAAGCAGGAGGCGGTGCGTATTGTGCTGACCAGCGGGTTGCCACGTGGCCGGGTCGCGTCGGATTGGAGGCGAAACCGGCTTCCTGTGCTGATGGTTGATGGCCGCGATGCGCCCACCAATCGTCATGGGCGCTATCCCTGCTTCTGCCTCGATGTGCGCGAATAGCGCGACGATGTCCGGGTGAGCCGGGAGCGCCTCGACGTTCCGCTCATCGCAGAATTCTTAGAAGCGCGCCCAGTCGGACGCGTATCGCGACCTTCTGGCCCAAGCCCTCCTGGTCGCGCTTCGATCGCGGGATGGTGATCCGCAACCCCGCCGTCTCGAACCTGAGCGCCCGTAATTGCATAGTGGCGAGCTCGGACCGTCGAAATGCCCCGGCCATGTCGATCGCCAAGGATTACCCGATCTCTTGCTTATCGTAGTTCCCAATCGGAAGCGTAGGCCTTGCGGGTCGAGCCAGCCTTGGTAGCGGCAAGCGTGTCTTGCGCGTCCTCGATCTCAGCGCGAAGATCGGCCGGTAGACCGGCTGAGATGGGGAGGAGACCACCTGCCATCTTCAGTGTGCGCCTTTGGCAAGCTGGTCGAGCTTCGCCTGGAAGAAGCGCTCGCTCCACAGACTGAGGGACTTTGCCTCGGTCGGTCGCAGGAACCGGCCGACATCGGCTGCGGCCGCCTGCCATTCGATGACCGTGATCTTCTCTTTCAAGGCCGAGAGGAGCCACTCATTGTCGATATTCAAACTTCCCTGGCCCTTCCAGGGTCCTGCCTGCTGCAGTGCCGACGCGAGGAGCGGGAGATTGGGATAAATGCCGTTCGCAACATACCAGGAGAAGTCGAACCAATCGCGGCCTTTCAAATAGGGCCTGCATAGCAGCGCGTGGATCTTGAGCGCGAAATTGGAGCTCAGGTCCTGGTGACGCACCTCAAAGTCGGCCGGAAAATCGAGGAACGTGGTCGCCTCGCCGGAGCCCGCCGGCGGATTGGTATCGATCTCGAGCTTGATCCTGATCGCTTTTGCCCGGCCTGTCCCGGCGAAGCTGAGATCGAGCTGGCTCGCGATGGAGTCATCCTTGAGGATCGCCTCGCGAATTGCCCTGTCCATTTTGTCTTTCGAGTGGGCTTCGAGCTTCACGCCGAAATGTGCGAAAACCTCGACCAGCGCTTCGAGATATGGCGCCCACCGGAAATCGGGGTCTGGCGCGCGCAGCAGGAAATCGAGATCATCCGAGAATCGAGGCAGGCCGTGCAAGATGCGCAGGCTCGTCCCGCCTTGGAAAAGCGCGACGTCGAAGAAGTCGGCGCGCCAGAGCGCATAGAGCGCAATCTCCTGAATGATCTCTTTTGATGCATTTTCCTCCTCGATCGCATTGCTTGCGCCATAGTCGCGGAGCTTTTTTCGGAGCATCTCAATCATCGGACAGGGCTACGGGCGAGGGGGCCTGGCGCGGGCGGACTGCAAGCTCGAGGGAGCGGAGAAAGTCGTTGACCGTCTTGTGCTTGTAGACACGCTTAAGGTCCGAAAACTCCTTGCGCTTGAGCGAGCGAAGTTGATCCTCGTCGATGCGCAGGCCTTTGGTCAACCAGTCCAGGTCCGTCCAGCGCTGCTTACGCACTGCAACAAGATCGAGAAGCGCGCGCAGGGGGCTCGCGATGAATGCAGTGAGGGCGTCAAGTTTTTGGCGCTCCACCCCGACCAGGAAATGATATTCCTGCGTGGCGAGCGGATGGAAGGTGAACCGGCCCATGACCGGGGTATCGACCTCGAGCGTTTTGCGCCCCGGCGTCACGTTTGCCGTCACGTAGACGGCTTCCGGGATCCAGCCATGATGGGCGAGGGCGGTTTCAAATGAAACATAACTGCCGGGGAGGAGGGCTTGGGCTATCGCAAATGGATGGATTTTCTCCGATCGGTAGGACTTTTCGAGAAGATATGTGCCCCTTTTGAGGCGAATGAGCGAACCATCCTTGAGCGCACGATTGACCATCGCGTAACGACGTGCATTGCCGCCGCTGATCGCTTCCCCGAGCTGGCGCTCGTTAAAGACGCGGTTGGCGAATTTGCCGTCTGACAGGGTGGAGGCGAGGACGCTCATAAAGTTCCAGATACTTCCATGATGTGAAAGTTTCAAGAATTTTCATCTGACCCACCTGAACGGGTGTTGGTTGTCACTGGACTATTGCAGGTGTCGGACCTCCGGCGATAGCGCTGCCGACCATGAATTGGAAAATTGTCGGCGTGGCGGCCCAGCAGTCCGCCATGTGAGGTTTTCGATGCCCATCATGCCATGGCGTGATAGCGATGGGATCATGAATAGGAGCGCGACCACTGACGTTACAGATTTGACTCCTTCCAGGCGGAGTCAAATTCTCGAGATCGCCGCACGCCTTTTGCGGCAACAGGGATCGAGGCACCTCAATGGGGGACATTGGGCAGCAGGCCGGTGTCTTGGGCGGATCCCTCTATCATCAAATCAAGTCGAAGACTGGGTCCGGGTTTGCCGGCTGCGGCTGCTGCAACTTTGGCGTCGGCATTCTGTGTCCAAGAATCCTGTTTATCGGACATGCCAAACGATACCAGCATCGGCGTGTGGCCGCACTTTGGGCGGCTGGATGTCCCAAGGAGTGAGACGGGTTCCCTGGCAGTGGTCAGCGAGGTTGCTGGCCCATCGTCTGCCGTGCGTTGATCAGCGGCTGTCAAGTTGACGTCCGCACCCTAGTGCGCATATATATACGCATCGATGCTGAGAGTTGAAATGAGCAAGCACGAACATCGTCTCGCCGCGAAAACCCGTAAACCTACAAACGTGTCGCTCGATATAGCCCTGGTGGCCGAGGCGAAACGGCTGGATATAAACATCTCCCGTGCATGTGAGGTTGGTTTGACCGCACAGATCGCGAAAGAGCATGGCCGTCTCTGGAAAGAGGAAAACGCCAGCGCTCTGGAAAGCTCGAATAGCTATGTGGACCGGAATGGCCTGCCTTTGAGCCAACACCGTCATTTTTTTTAATGGCCAAGTTTGACGTGTATCGGCAGCGCCAGGGTGGCTGCTATGTACTCGATTGCCAAGCTGACCTCCTGAACGATCTCAACACCCGTTTTATTGTCCCATTGTTGCCGATCGACGAGGCTCCAGAACCTGCCGCTCGATTGAACCCGATCTTCGATGTGGAAGATGTGCAGTTGGTTATGGTGACGCAGTTTGCGGCGAGCGTCCCCATCCGTGAAATAGGCGACGTGGTGCGATCACTGAGCGAGGAACAGGACGTTATCAATGCGGCGCTGGATATGCTGTTTATCGGTTTCTTAGGCCGCATCACGGATATGACGCCGGTCAATTGCTGACCGATCTTCCTACCAAGATGGGCAAATGCAGCCAGAGGGAGCGAGCACTCAGATGCGAATAACATTATGAAGTTGGCTTTTGTCGCAAATTTTCCGGTAGGCGATATTCGCAGTTGGAGCGGCATTGTTTTCCATGCGCATCAGGCCTGCGTCGCGAATCGCCACCGTCTCGGTACTGGAGACCCCTTGGCTTGACCGAGTGATCCAGAAGATCGGCTGTTATGGCGAGAAGGTCGGTATCGACCTGTTGCGCGAGCCATTCACCTCCAAAATCTATAATCTGGCTTTGCGGGGCCAAATATCCAAAATATCTCCAGACATTATCATTGCTATCGCATGCTCTCCCAAAATCGCAGCGCTCGACGTGAGCGTGCCAATCCTTCACATGTCCGACGCAACCTTTCATGCCATGCTCGGCTATTATCCGACCTTCTCCCATCTTCAGCCGCGCACTGTGAAAATGGGAGATCGGATGGAACAGCAAGTCCTTGATCGATGTGCTGCAGCGCTGCTGACATCAGACTGGGCAGCCCAATCGGCACGCAATCATTATCAGGTGCCTGTCAGCAAAATCCATGTCGTGCCGATGGGAGCTAGTCTTTCAGCGCTCGCCGTCAATATCGAGCCCCGCAGGTGGAGCGTTCAGATTGGCTTGCTGTTCATTGGTGTTGAATGGGAGCGTAAAGGTGGAAGCATTGCCTATGATGTAATGCGGCAGTTGCAGGCGATGGGCTTCGATGCGCGCCTAGATATTGTTGGATGCGATCCGCCAGCATCAGTGGCTGGTACGCCGGGAGTGTTTTGTCACGGCTTTCTTCGAAAGGACGTCGCCTATGAGGCAGCGCGACTCGACGAACTTCAGCGTACAGCTACTTTCCTCATTGTACCCAGTCGCCAAGAGGCCTTTGGCCTAGTCTATTGCGAAGCTTGTGCATATGGACTGCCCATCCTTGCTACGCGCACCGGAGGGGTCGCGACAATCGTTCAAGCAGGAGTAAATGGTTTCCTCTTTGAAGTTGAAGACCCATCCAGTGCATATGTTGCGGCAATATTAAGCCTGCGTGATAATATTGATTACTATCATGAAATGAGTAGGCACGCCTTGCGACTCTTCGAAGCGTATTTTACTTGGCAGGCGTGGGGACGAACTGTACAAAATATTGCCACTCAGATTGTGGAGCGGGGTTGAGACTTATCTAAGGGTCATATATTTTTTTAAGCGGCTGATAAAATGAATTATTATTCTTTTATTACTTGCGGACGTTTGCGGTCTAAATCGAAATCAGATCGAAATCAGATCGAGGGCAGTGTCGTTCTAATAGCCCGTGCCCAATCACAACCGCTCAATCATCGCAATCGCTTGCAGTCCTACATAAGTTGTTAACTATCTTGGATCTATCAGTAGAGTGTCGCTCAACGCGGGACCCAATAATCTTTCGGCGCACTTTCATCCCACACCGTGCCGGGAAAAGTCTTTGGACCCTTCGGATTAAGCGCTGCCGCATATGCTTGTTGAGGTTATTGCGATGACATTCGAGCCCGTACAAATCAGCTATAGATTCGCCGCGGGAACGCTGGATGTTCGCATTGTTCCCGAGGCGATCGGACTACTTCGAAACGGTCGCAGCGGTCCGAAAATTAGCGCAGAGATCGTTCAATGGCATCGGACAGTTATCGAGGAGGCTATCCTACGAAAGATGGCCGACGCGATCACAGCGCCGACAGAACTTATCATCACTAAAGATGATATCGTCAGGGAAACGCGCGCGGTCATGCCTTGCTTTCGACGGGGCTCTGCTGAAGTCTGGCGCAAGGGGGCCATTTTCGAAGCGGCAAAGCTGCTGCTGTCGGGCAATCGAGCGGCGCGATAGATTGGTTTTATTTCCGGCTTCTTCGCGAGCCGTTTCAGCATGAAATTATGTAGGCCATTAGCGCTGTAAACCACTAGCGTCCCACATTTTTCATCCACGCTGCTTGAAGACCTCGGAGAAAGACGCAAGACCCGAGGAATTTGATAAGGTTCATCGCAATTCGGCAGGCCTAATCGTAGCACAGTATAACGGATTATTGATTTCGCAAAAGTTGGGTGGCAGCCGAGGAGGGACTTGGGGCCCGAACCCTTCTGTCATGATCCCGTGTTTATGGCCGCCTGGTTGAGTCGGATGCTCACGAAGCTCATAGTTTCGAGCTTGCTCAGCAGACCGGCGCCTAGCTCTCATATCTAGGATATCAAGACTGAGACTGACAGATGCGTTTAATCATGGCAGCCACTTGCTCAATGGTCCAGCCGCTCACGTCCGAAGCGCGCTCTGTCGGCTGACGTGCCTCCATGCCCTGCCCAACCATCTGATACAAGGGCAGGGGATGATCGTGCACCATCCAAGATCGAGCGCTTATCTCTAAAGGTGGCATTTTCATATCCTCCCTAGCTGTGCTGAACCACCCGCATGATCAAGAACGCCAATTTCTGCAAAAGGCTGCAAGCAACCAAGCGGATCGGGTATTTTTTGTCGGCTGTCCTAAATCGGGATTTTTTTTAGGCGCCTAAGATCAGGACAAAATCCAGTATATTATCCTGGGTCCATTAGATGTTTACCGCGCGGGCGAATATCGGGGGAGAGAGACCTTTTGCCGCCGTGGCTTAAGGTTCTTGCAATAGTCGCCGAGCGACGGCAGCCTAATTGCTGCACCAGCGGCATTCGAGTCGCGACCAAACGCTGGGGCCGCTCTGCAACGTCAGAGGCAACATAAGGGGTATGTTCGTCTTGGGCGACAGGGTAGCGCACATGTGTTTAGTCATTCTGACGACGATGAAGCTGTGCTCAACATTCATGCAAAATGAGCATGTCGAGATGGTTCAACCGCAGCCGCGCCTAGCCGGAGGGCAGCGCGATGAATAAGCCGCTGTCCATCTATCTGAATATGTTGCGCGCAGCCTCAGCGATACTCGTTGTCCTGTCGCACCTTAGCCAAGGGCGGCTAGCGTCTGCGCCATTTGCAGCCTTCCATAATTGGGAGCTGGGCCATGATGCGGTGATCGTCTTCTTTGTCTTGTCCGGCTACGTCGTCGGCTTCAGCGCTGAGCATAAGAAAAAAAGCGCCCGAAGTTACATTGTAGCGCGGTCATCTCGCATGCTTTCATGCCTGGTGCCACTGCTCGTCGTCGCGCCACTGCTTTATATCGTCGGCCGGCATATAGATCCTTACCTTTACGCAGATCCGACAGCCTTCTACTCGCCTGAGGATGCACGAACCTTTTTGGAGACGCTGACTTTCACGCAGGAATATGAGCTCCAAACTGTCGCATATTTTGGGGATTTGCCGCTTTGGTCCCTCAGCTATGAAGCAGCCTACTATATCTTGTTCGGCTTCATCTTCTATTTGCGAGGGGCGAAGCGCTCAGTAGCGGTCGGACTTGCCGTGCTTCTCATGGGCCCGAAAATCATGCTTCTGGCCCCGCTTTGGTTTGCAGGTTGCGCCATCTCGCATTGGCGCGACAAGCTTCTTTTGTCTCGTAAATGGGCGGTGCGAATATTGCTCGCCACGATCTTGCTTTTCCCGGCTTATGTCGCGTTTCACATGTTTTTCTATCCTCGATTTTTCTATGTCCTGACGCTTGTTGGTACGCAGCATACCGTCCTTAATCAGAGCCACTTCTTCCCAACCGACTATCTTCTATGTGTAATCGTATGCGCACACATCGTGGCAGCCCGCTCGCTGCTCCATGATCGTTTCAGATGGCCTAATGGCTTTGCTGATATTTCGAACTGGCTCGCAGACCGTAGCTTTTCAATCTATGTCTTCCACTTTCCCTTGCTGTATTTCGCAGCGGCTATACTGGGTCGCTCCCGCTTTCATTTGGCAGGTGGCCTGATCATGCTGCTTATCGCTCTTGGAGGAAGCATTTTGCTGGCGCATATCTCCGATCTACGAAAGCGTGAGTGGCGCAATTTTGTCGAGACGCTGGTCTATATGTATCGGAAGCTGCCTTTTGCGCGTCGGACAATCTAGTTAAAGCGGCTTCAAACAAAGGGATTGCGGAGGTTGCGAACGGCAATTTACCGATGACTGGCGTATGATGCTGCTATACATGTGGAATAGGCCGTGACTCTAGAAGATGAATGATGTTTGCGAACGCACGAGCGTAGTCGGCGGCAGGGTGATACTGGCATATATATTGTTGCCGCATAGAAATGCGTTTGAAAATGGTGGGGGCCTTTACATGACATCTGTTTGTTGCATGATCCTGACGTATAATCGAAAAGAACTACTCAGCCAATGTCTGACGGCAGTGGCGAGCCAAACCCATCCCTGTGACCGGATCATTGTTGTAAATAATGCGTCAGTCGATGACACCGAAGAGTTTCTAGAAAGGGAGTGGGGCGACAGGGTCGAAATTCTTACGCTGTCCCGGAATATCGGTGCCGCAGGTGGCTATGCGATGGGCATTCGTGCCGGGTACCAGTCAGGGGCTGAGCTTTTATGGGTGATGGATGATGATGTCATTCCAGATGCCGAGGCCCTGGAAAAGTTGATGGATGCTAGGCGTTTTCTTCAGGCGCAGCAGGAGCCCTTTCCGTACCTCTGTTCTGTGATCCGCACGTCTAATGGCCTCATGACCAACACCACCGGCATCGATCTCCGCTTTAACGAAATCTGGGACTATAATTGGCCGAAGTATCTGGATCGATCGATTGTCCCTATCAACCGCGCGACTTTTTGCGCGACACTGCTGCCGCGTGAGACTTTGAGAGATTATGGTACGCTCATCAGTGAAATGTTTATCTGGGGCGACGATGTTGAATATACTTTGCGGGCTAGCAAGGCGGCACCAGGCTATCTTGTTGGTGAGAGCAAAGCGCTGCATCTGCGCAAAATCGAAGGTGATCTCAGTATTTTCAATGAAACGGACCCAGTACGCATAGGGTATCATTATTTTCGCGTGCGCAACGGCCTTTTCATTGCCCGCACCTTCCACTCCAGACAGGAATTTTTTGCAGAGGTTCGATTAAATCTTAAGCGAACGCTGCACCTTCTTGCAAAGGGCCAACTGCATAAAGCACAAATTATGGCGCGTGGTATCTGGGCAGGTCTATTTTATGCGCCTAAGCCGCAGAGTGCCGACAAGCCGTTCGGTAAAGACGATCCAGTCGATTTTGAGGCGTTCAACGCTCGGTATCGGGAACGGCGACTCAAATATGTAAAAAGTGTTTCCAGTCCCTCCTTTAACGACAATGTGCGCGAGCGCGTTGCACGGCCCCTTTAAGCAGCGGCTGTGCTCAATAGGCATATGAGCACAGTCTCCCGGTCGACCGCTGCCATGCGGCAGCCGTCCCTGATTGGATCGAAACGTGCATGACGACTTTTCCGCGCTTGCCAATCTTGCGGATTCGTGGCTAGCTTCGAACTTCGTTGGACGCGGCTTGCCGCGTGGCTAGTCCCGGCGCCTAACCCTGGGTAACCAATTGCAACCCTGCAAAGATGGCTGAAAATTAGCGCAAAGGCGCTCAGCGGTGGGTTGTTGTCGGTTACGGGCTATCTTCATGTTGATATTCAGCCCTTGGCTCGCGCTGGCAGGTGCACCGTGTCATCATGAACTTCATTTCGTATCTGTTTCGAAATCGGGCCCTAACTTTCCTCAGGTCTCGCAGGTCTGCCCGTCAGCGATTGCTCACGATGAGCCAGCGTTCGGGCACCTTTCGCTTCCCGCATCACTTAGGCTCCGCCCCGTGGCGCAGTGTGGCACAGTAGCGCGAGAAACAATGCGGCAAAATTATGGATTAAAGGGCGGAAGCAGGCTAGGGCATACCGCAGTGCAGCATCTGGGACCTACATGCATTTAACTACCATCAGGGCATTTTGGAACTTGCTGGAAACGAAGCATAGGCGGCAGATCGTCATTCTGCTGATCCTCATGCTTATTTCTGGCTTTGCGGAACTGTGTTCGGTGGCAGCTGTGCCGGCATTTGTCATGTCGTTGAGCCAAGCAGACAAGCTTTTGGCGAATCCCAAACTATATATGTTTCTGCAACTTACGGGCATTCACACGACCAAGGAGCTGGCCATTGGTGCGGGATTGCTTCTTGTGGTCGTATTTGTCCTTAGGGGTTCGCTATACACTTTCATGATTTGGCGGCAATCGAGCACCATTTCCAGCATCAGCCAGAATTTGTCTAGCAGGCTGTTTTCGGCCTATCTGGCTGCGCCGTATACATTGCATCTTTCACGCAATACCGCCGAATATGCCCAAATCCTGCTGGACGAAGTGCGGCGCGCTACGGAAAATTACTTACTACCGCTTCTGACGGTCGTCATGAACATTGCGGTCACGATCGCCTTGATCAGCCTGATCCTTTTCGTTGACCCCATCTCAGCTTTTGGTGTGGGGTCGATAACCGGCATTGCCGTTTATGCATTTATGCGTGTGCGGGGAAAGCGCGCGCGGAAACATGGCGATGAAATCAGCTCGCGCAGCATCCTGCTACGCCAAGCAATGAGCGAGGGGCTTGGATCTCTCAAACATGTTAAGCTTCGTGGGCTTGAAATGCCCATTCGTGAGAGCTTTGATCATCACGCGTCGATCCGTCGCCTTTCAAACCGTTCTATCATTTTTAGCGGGAGCCTTCCTAAGCCCGTTTTTGAAACAGCCGCAGTGACGGCGCTGGTCTGCTTAACATTTGCAATGATCTTTCAGGGTCGATCATTAGAAGCGATAGTGCCTACGCTTGCGTTAATCGGCGCGGTTGCCGTGCGCATGCTTCCAACGCTCAATCATCTCACCCAAATGTTTCTTGAGGTGACGGCGAACGATCCGGCGGTGCATATAATTAAGGCAGATTTGGAGCATTTCGTAGCTGTGCGATCGGATCACCAAGGCTCTGATGACGGCCAGGCGTTATCAGGGGACATCCGGCTTGATAATGTCTCTTTCCGCTATCCAGACCAGACAATAACAGCCTTGAACGACATTAATGTCATTATACCAGAAGCGTCGTCAGTCGCATTTGTAGGTCCAACAGGGTCTGGTAAAAGTACCGCAATTGACGCTATTCTTGGCCTATTGCCACCAACTGAGGGCGCCGTCACTGTTGGGGGCGTCAATATCGAAAGACATCTGCCGCAATGGCAGCGTCATGTTGGTTATATTCCGCAAACCATATTTTTGACCGATGCGTCGATCCGGCGGAACATCGCGCTGGGCGTCCGTGACGACGAGATAGACGATGAACAGGTCTGGAAGGCGCTTGAACTTGCGCAACTTGCTGAGATGGTACGTGCCCACCCGGATGCGCTAGACGCAAGCGTCGGTGAGGGCGGCGTTCGGCTGTCGGGGGGAGAGCGTCAACGGATCGGCATTGCGCGCGCTCTCTATCATGACCCTGCGGTTCTGGTCCTCGACGAGGCGACCGCCGCGCTGGACAATGCGACTGAAGCGCGCCTGATGGCAGCCGTGGCGGACGCGCGTGGCGGGCGGACGCTCATCATGATTGCGCACCGCCTCAGTACCGTCAGAGACTGTGACATCATTTACTTCCTTAAGGCGGGTCAAATCATTGCATCGGGATCCTATGATGAGCTGCTTTCCTCGAGCGCCGAATTCGCCGCACTCGCGCGTAGCGAGTGAAGGCCGACTCAACCAGCGCAGCTTCGCAATGCGACGGGGGAAGCCGTCGCATTCTCCGAATTAAAGGGAATCACCATGGGGATTGCTGGCTATTATCATCAGTTCATAGACTGGATCGGCGACGGAACCGGACTTCCTGACACCATCCTGCATATTCACGCTGGGATGATTGTCCTGCTGTTGGCGCGGGTTATGACAGGTCGGTCACTTGGCAGTTTCGTACCGCTCTCCGTCGTTGGCTTAGCAGAGAGCATTAACGAAATTCTAGATCGACTCAATTTTGGCTCTTGGCGCTGGGCGGACACATTGGGCGATGTTGCGAATACTATGTTCTGGCCCACGGTGATTGCCTTGGCAGTGCGCATCAGGCCGCTCATTGCGCAGCGTGAACATGGGCGAGCTATGTCAGGGTATATGCCGGCTAAAGAGCTCCGGTAATTGCTTCCTTTCGGGGCACGCCAATTGGCAGAGAGGCGGCAACAGCGGCGAAATTACGCCGAATAGCGCCTATCCTTGGCCAGACTTTGCGCAAAGCCTGCGTGCGAGCCGGGGTCCGGGCCAAGCGCGACATGGCGCGCGAAGCGCAAGACGGCGCTGATTATGGATCAAGGCATTGTTCCAAAGCACGCAGTTGCTCTTCGAGGCCATGCGTGCAGTGCGCGTCGCCTCGGTGGCCTGACTTTATTGGCCGGCTTCGAGGGGATACCTCTACTGTGAAGCTAAGCAGCATTCAGGGCAGCCTTGATTGGACTTTCACTGATCTGCGGCTGGTTAATGGCGCGATCCATGTTGCAGGGAATTGGTTGGGCTAGCCACCGAACAGTCTTTTTAGCATCGCGCACCGATGGTCGCGCCTAAGATCCCAGGTGAAAGTCTTGTCTGTCGTGCCGCATCAAGCGGCCGCCCGCCATGCAAAAAAATCCCAGGCCTTTGACCATCGTCATACGCCTGGGCTCGAAATTTTCTATCAATTGACCGCGTGAAGAGCGTTTCTAGAAACGTCCAGTGACCGTTGCGGTCGCCTCAAAACGATCAAAATCAGCACTACCGAACACGAGGCTGTTATTTGAATTGCGCTTCAAATAGGTCGCATTCCCGCCGAATTCGAGACGGCGGTTAGCAAGATAGCGAACGCCGCCAGTGACCGAAGCTATTTTATCCTTGCGGCCTGCGCCCCGATAGGAAGTGACGTCATAGCTGACCCGCCCGGTAAGGATGATATAGCGGAGCAGCTCGTGATCGACGCGTATGGATGCGCCGGTGTTGAACTGACCGGATATCGAAGGATCGCCACTTTCCGCTATGTTTCGATATGCGGCGAGGGTGAATGTGCTGAGGCCAGTGGCGAAATAGGTAACTTCGCCATTGACAGCGAGACCGCCAAAATCGCGATATAAAGCGAAATCGTAAGTCCGCCGTGTGTAACCAGCGGCAAGGGCACCCCGAAACTTTCCAGAATCGATCTTAAAACCAGCAAGCAGTTCGGCCTGCTTGCCGTCCCGATTTTCAAGCCCGAGGGCTATGATGTCCCGCTTGTAGTTGATGTCCGAATAGCGACCTTCGACATATGCGCTAGTGGCGCCCGTGAGCGAGGTTTCGAGGCGAGCACTACCGCGCAGAACAAGACGGTCACGTGAGCTCTGATCGATCAGTGTTCCGTCAGCGCGCTTGCCATTACCAAATTTGTCATCGTTCGCGTCAATGCCAGCGATGAGGCGCAGGCGGCTTCCCCCGGTCGAAACGCGCAGATAGCCGATATATTCGTCATAGCGGATCGGGGCAATGGATGCGCCAGGGAAGCTGCTCGACTCTTGGCTTTCATAGCTGCGATGCGCCCCGCCGCCGAGAGCTATATAGCCGCCGCCGCCAATAGGGAGCGTCCCGCTTGCTGATGCATTCAGCGCAGTCTGGTTCGCTGTCTTCTCGTCGCTGTACCGGCGCAGATTCGCATCAAGGGCAATCTGATATCCGCGCCGTTCAGCACCACCGGAGCCGTCAATAGTGAGCGAAGGTCTGATCAGCGCGTAAATGTCGCTGGCAGCGTTGTTAACGTCACCATACACATTGCTGGTATAGCCAATGCCGCCGGTGAGTTCTGGGTGGACAGTAAGTCCGCCCAAACGCAAGCCCTCCGCCGAATATTCCGGACGATAGCGCTCATTAGCGGCAGTGCGGTCGCTAGGATAATCATAAGGTAGAACAGGCTGCGGATTAGACAGAGGCGATGTTTGCGCGTAGGCGCCAGCAGAAGATAGCGCAGCGCCAGCGATCGCCACATAACCCAGGTTTCTCGAGAATCGCACTTTCAACATTAGGCCCCCCATTACTGGCCGATTTCCAGTTTTGCCATGCGTGCTAGCCGTTTTCGACAAGCGCATTGGTCACGCCGGTTGGTCATGCCCGATTGACGCATCAGTGTATAGCCAAAAAATCCAGCACTTGAACTAGATCGCGTATCAACTTGGTTCAGCTGACAGTAAGCGTATGCCGCAGGCAACAAAAACTTATACAAAAACTAAGGATGAAAAACTTTCCTGGCAAAATGTTAAGGAAATCTTTCAGCATTTGGGATGAGCAGGTGCCGATTGACGGCTGTATTTACGAATAGCTTACGGCCGTCAGCGCTTCATCAGGAGGCGCTGATGTGGCAAAATGTACAAGTCTCGGGCGATTAAAGCGCAACCAGAGCATATTGCCATTGGTAGGCGTCCTCGAGCTTCGTGCCCAATATCGCGCTCAAGCAGGACTTTTAGCTCTGTCGGCATGAGGTTGCTCACGCGTTCTTAAATAAATCTGTGCGATGGGGGAGGCGTAAGTCATTGCGGGACGTCCCTATGTTTTTCCATCGACAGTCAAAACGCCATGCCGAAGCGCGGAACGCAAGGCGGCTGAAAATGAAAGTTGATGTTGTGCTTGTCGCTGCAGGATCACGAGTGCCCGCAATTTTGATCGAGATATCGAATGTCGGTGCGCGTTTGAAAGCGCTGCATCCCCCACGCCTCAATGAGCTTATCGTCTTCGAATGGCTCGGCAAGCCATTCCCGGCGCGCGTGGCATGGATAAAAGGCCAGCATTTCGGATTGGCGCTTGTCGAGAGCTCCGCGGCGCAGCGCCAATCGCTCACGAGAGAAGAGCAGGAATGAGCATCCCATTTCAGGCGCCATGATAGTTTAACCCCCACATCATAGATAGATGCCTTGTCCAAGAAACGGAGACCAAGCTGATGGGACACGAACCTTCCCACCCCGGATCTTTTGTAAAGGTAAAACGTCATTGGAGCATGACGCGAGGACATTCCATTAAAGATCCAAGCTCGTCGCAGGTTCGAGGCTTGGGCCGTTTCGAAGGAGAAAGAGAGGAGGCCTTCAGCATATTGTGGGCCTTTGTCATCCTCGTCCCTCTCTTGCTGTTCTTTACGATGGACGCTTGGATCGCGATCCATATGTCGTAGGATGAAAGGGGCAGAGGCGGCATTCACTAAATGTTCTACGTCCCTGTGCTGCTAATAAAGCCATCGGCTCCATTCTGCGATCGGGACCCAGTCGTCGCCGACCGGCTTGAACGCGTATAATGCGCCCCAATGATTGGCTTGCACCGCGACGAAAGCCAGATTTTTTTGCCGAAGCGGATTGCTTATGGCGAAACGCGGAACGCAATCTTTCCGGAACCGATTGATAGGCCACCATCGACTTGTAACGCCGGAAGGAGTCCACGCGGAACTGATAGCTACGGAATGTTCGGCGTTTACAACGCCACGTGAGAGCCGGAGAGCGGCCCCGTTCAGCATCATCTGCTGCAGGCCTGGAAGCGGGTCTGTTCTGGCTGGGGCCTCGCTCAGACGGGACTTGTCCCAATCTTTGTCAGAAACGGTCCTGGGTACAATATTGCGTGCATCGGGAACGAGAGGCGTTGGTGGATACCAGTGTAATTCTTGGCGAGATGCTCTTGGTGCTAAGGCCATCTCTCGGAATGTTGCCAACGAATTTTCCGAAGTTTCATCATCCAGGCATATTTTCTGCGGAGCAGAGGATAAGAGGGTCAATGCTGCGCGCACGATCTTCTCGTCATCATTCAGCGGCCGCGGCGAACCATGACAGCCTGCTAAGGCTGTGAAGCAAGCAATAAATGCTACAAATTTCAGTCTCATATGCTCGGAACAGCTGCGTGCTACTAGACGAGTGGTGCGGGTCAAATGTGCTTCCCCAACAAGTTGATGCTGACCGGATTAACCATATTTCATAACTTATTGCACTTTCTTAGGCAAACCGTTATGAATCAATGGGATGGGTGATGTTTATATGAAAATATGGGGAATTGCCCATCAACGGGTCAAAGACCAAATCGGCATAAGGGGCATTGCGGGGCATGACTGACAGGTCGTTTACCTTCAACGGCGAAATGCGACGGCATGTCTGGCTGGGGCTATCTCTCGCAGGCGCAGCGCTTGTCTCCACCTTCATGGTGGTCAACGGCCGAGCTTTATTTCTTCCTCCCGGGCAAATACCTGACGGAGATATTGCCCAAGCCTATGCGGTGTTCACAAATGTGACATATGGTCCGCATCGTGGCGGATCGAACGGTCGACATCGCGGACCCAGAAAAGGCCTTACACCTGAACCGCCACCTGTAGCCTATGCGTTCCGCGTTCCGAACGAGCCGGAGATTCCTGGATTTACGCCAACCTCCGGGCCTCTTACACCTGGAAATATTGGGCCGCTAGATCCAATGGGGCCTACCGGTTTTGGGTCTAATCCCCCAGGATTTTCTTCACCACCCGGCTCTCTTGCCCCCCTGGCGACACCACGTAATGGGGGGGGAGGAAATGTACCGCCTGGGACGCCCGACCCGGTTCCCGCAGTACCAGAACCCAGTAGCTGGGCGATGATGATTTTGGGTTTTACGATATTGGGTGGTGCGATGCGCTATAAGCGTCATCGGCGCTTAGCGCTGAGCGGCGCCTCAGCCTGATCAGTGCATGCTGAGCTTGTCGCCCTCAATTGTGATTGCCCCAAGTCTGGAAATGGCATTCTGTCCTAACAGAGATACCCCCAAGCCATTAGCGACGACGGCGGCTTTAAGATTAGGCACTTGGCGCCCAGCTACTTCAAGCCGATCAAGGGTGGCCCAAGCCATCTGAGCGCTTCCCCCCACAGTCTGAACATTAGCATTATAATGCGCACTGCCGATCTGCAGGCCAGCGGTTTTTGCATCCGCCCCTGTCAGGACCACGACGCTGGCGCCAGTATCTACCAAAAATCGCAGCGGCTTACCGTTCACGTGCGCTGTGATGTAAAATAAGCCATCAGAAGACCGTACCGTGCGCAGATTAGGCTCAATGGCGCCGACCTCTGCGACTTCCGCACGTCCTACGACGGCAGCGTTAGCAATGGCCGCAGGCGCAATTGCGCTGCTTATAAAGGCGTCTCTATTGGCGCGCGCTGCAAATGCGCCGGCAGTAGCAAGTAAAGCTACTACTACAGTACCAACTATTGGGATGCGAGCTGCGACCATGTAGGCCTTATTGCAGCGCCGCCTCAATATAAGGTGTGACTAGAAGCTTAATGCCGAATTTACCAACAGTTACGACCGGCTTGGCTGCTTGCGCCTTTTTAGTTCATGCAGATTGCTTGAAACCCAAATGGTCCGCCGGTGCTGAATGGCTGTGGCAATGGCAAGAAAACAGGCGATTACCGCCAATTGAATGGCACTTACATAATAAGGCCAGCGCATAGTTCTCTCGGACGTGTAAAGAACGAAATAAGGGTTACCAAGCTCATATCCTGCATATCGGTACAGGCTCTCGAGCGAACCTGGCAATGCATTGCGCATCAATATGCCTCCACGGGTTGATATAGGTTGGCCTTCTTCTTTGATGAAAACATCAGATGGGGCAAGTTCGACAAAATATCGGATGTTTGGTGTGGTCTGCCCGGGAGGCACGACCGGTGCGAAACGGACACCGCGTCGCTTAAGCAGGAGCCGCTGTGTATAAGCGGAAGTTCGCTCATAGATAATATAGCCACTAAGGGTTGCCCCCCCAGTTCGCAGACTTTCCGTCGGCTGATCGGCATATACATGCTGGAAAGGGGCATTCATTCTAGGAAGCGTCAAGGTCCAAGCCAGCGTGACGATCGCCGCAAAGGAGAACAAAATCGTCAGCCCCAAAAGAATATTTCGGAACTGGTTGCTGGTCACCAGAACTTTTCTACGAAGAGACTTTGTCTCTACAAATCGAGCGATGACGGCTATTAATAAGACGGCCGGCGCTATCACAATAGTTATAAGTAAGGCAAAATTTAATATGGGAAAATAGTGGCCGAAAAGGTCAAACTGCCACTCAGATACCTTCTCGTAAATACCTCTATAGTAGATCACTTCGGAAAAAAAATATCCCGTCGCTATCAAGATCCACAAACCTGCTGCGCCGAGCCCCAACCAGCGAGTGCGTTTGTTCGACAAACTCAGACGATTTTTACGGATCTGGCCTGGTGCGGTCGCCATGCCCTGTGTTTCTCCCTTAGTCACGGCTCGCATCTAGCCACAGGAAAGGGTTAACGTCACCCTTTTTTCGCGCTGCCGGCGAAAGTCCGTCGGCGATTAAGGCTATTGAGGTCTAGAATATGACTGAGACCTTTGTGCAGAGTATCGAGGGGTGGAGGTTTCGGCTTCCGCCCCTGAGCGCGTTAAGGGGCAAGAGCCCGCCGGCATAATTGGCTCAGAAGCTTCCTTCCCGGCGAAAATATTATACCCGATGCAGAATCGTAGCGACTAAACGGGCACATTGGGAATGCATCCCTACATAGAGTTGCTCTTTGTCCCCCTACCAAAGGGCGCACGTCTTAACGCAAGGGCAGGCAGCCCCCGCACTCGCAAACCAAGTGCCTAGTTACTGGAGCGGTATGACCTTTGGTGAATGCTTGGCGTGTAGCGTGATCAGGCCGCGGGAAGCAGAAGACCAGCGTCCTGCAACGCGGCGGCAGCACCGCGTATTTTCTTAAATTCCAGACCCGACTTCTTTGCGATGTCCAACAGAGAATGGGTGCCATCTGACTGGTTGAGAACCCACAGGAAAGCGATCTCATCTGGGACTGCGCCGCCTTGGCCGGCGGTTTGCCGGTATAACCCGCGCTTGCCAAGCCGCGGTTCGCCTTTTGGATTGGTGGACTGAAATACAGCTTCACCATCAATGGCAGAGACAATCGCCTCGACAGCTTGCAAGGATGCAGCCAGCGCTTCAGCGTTCAAAAGCTCAAGATTGTCACCAGAGGTATGATATTCTGGATATTCGCCATGGGGCGTGCGTGACAAACGTCCAACAGGCAGGTCAAAGCCGGGCGATCCATATTGGCGCTCGTCATATCCCCACGGGCTAAAGTCGATGACGCTGTTCGCTTCTCCAATATGTGCAAGGACATGTTCAGCAGCACGATCGACAACCGTTTCGCCATTTCGACTGCGTTTGTACGTCAGCGGTCCACTATCACCCAATCCCGTCAATACCAGGCCGCCGCTTATCTTCGCCGTCGCCGCTTCGTTGAGGGCCAGCCAGGCAATGGAGCCTATCGTTCCAGGAATGAAAAGAATTCGGAGACTGTGGGTAAGATTAAGCGCTTCCGCGCGCATCGCGAGAGCGGTTGCGATAACCAGCCCTGAAAGATTATCGTTGGCAAGCGAGGGATGGCACATATGCGCTGAGATCAGGATTTCTTTTTCACTCTTCCCAGGGATGAGAATCTCTCCCAATGTCAGGCTGCCGGGCGCAAGCGTAGAGTCAACGCAGACCTCGAACGGGCCATCGCCCAGCATTTCCAGCTGCCTTTGGCTCAAGCAGAAACCCCAATTCTCCTTATAATAGCTTGTGCGGTACGGTATAAGATTGGGCTGGTCAGGAAGAGTGTGGAGGTGCGGCCGCAGTTCTTCGAGAGACAATGTCGCTCTTACCGGCGCGCTGTAGTTAAGCACATGCAGGGTATGCGCCTGAAAATCGATGACCCGATTGCCGTGATGATCGGCGACATACGCATCTCGGATTGTCCATTCATTTGGAATGGTCCAGTCAAAAACGTCAGTGCCACTTGGGATCTCTGTCAGTTTGACAGGGACGAACTCGGAGAGGATTTTGAGCGTCTCCCTGACGCCGGGGCCCGTGATGCTGCGGCATATTGGGTAAAGTCTCTCGGCCAAAGCGTGGAGGGATTGACCAAGCAAAGCAGAATCCTCCTCAAGCAGATGCGCATGATCTAAACTCATTCCCGGGCCCGCCTCAATATTGTCTGGTCCTCGCCAATTAATTGTAAGCCGGATAAGGAACAAGCCTGCGTCGATTCCTGACTTGACCCTTTTTGCAACAACCGGAGACACATGGACATGAGCGATTCACCTTTGGCCGGTCGCAAAGCCCTTGTCACGGGTGCGGGCCGGGGCATCGGGCGCGCGCTCGCGATTAGGCTGGCGGGCCTGGGCGCAGATGTTATTTGCGTTGCGCGGACGACGACCGAATTGGACGAGACCGTGACACTGGCAGGGCAAAAGGCGATAGCACTGTCCTGCGACATTGGCAGCGACAGCGCGCATGCGGAGATCTTAGCGCGGATACAGAAGAGCGGAGGTAGCCTGGACATTTTGGTGCATTCCGCCGGCATTATGCGAACAGGCACAGTCTACACGGTCGATCTCGCGGATTTCGATGCGCTCTTTGCAGTGAATGTCAGAGCGCCTTATGCACTGACTAAGCTACTGTTGCCGCTTTTAAAGGAAGCCAAGGGCGAGATCGTCTTTGTCAATTCGAGCATTATCCGCGCCGCCAATATTGCTGGCCGGGGCGTTTTTGCAGCCTCGCAGGCGGCACTTAAAGCTTTAACAGACAGTGTGCGCGATGAAGTGAACGCGGATGACGTTCGAGTTATGTCCGTCATGCCCGGAACGACCGCCACGCCGCGGCAAAAAGCATTGGCCGCAGAATATGGCAGAATTTATAAGCCCGAACGCCTTCTCCAGCCCGAAGACGTTGCACAGGCCATCGGCGCGGCATTGTTACTCCCTCGGACGGCGGAACTGACTGAGCTGTTTGTTCGACCCATGCAGAAGAGCTAGGAGATTCTGCCCAACATGCTCTCTTTTGCGCTGGCTCGGCCGCTGGCGTTATGGCTAATCCTTAACGTAGGTTGGAGAGACGGCTGATGCGCAAGTCAGTCAGGGCTAAAAATCATAACACTGTGTCTTTATGGGACAATGCTTCGCACACTTTTAGCTTTGACGAGAAACGCTTTAAAAACGCATATTTCTCAATAGTTTCGTGTATGCTCAGGGCTGCAAACAGCTCTTTTACATACGCCACCAGAGACGCCTCCACCAATCGGTAGCTCGCCCAGGTAATGAATCTGTACCAATCTGGGTTTAGCCCCTGACAGCAAGCATATATATTATGCGCAAATACTCTTTTATTTCTCGATTCTTCAGACTGACCGCTTGAAGTGGGAGTCCAATTGAGGGGGGATTCTAGAGGCCATTGGGTGGACGCGTCTTGCGCGCGTCCGCGCGATTGTTATGTGAACAAAGTGTTTCTGGAGCGCCCGGATTCGACGGAGGTGGCGATGGCGGTGGTGCACATTGATAATTATTGCTCCGACGAGGAGCGTCGCGAACGGATATTTGCGGGTGATATTTTCATCTACAGCCCGACTAAAGCGGCGCAGGAGCTTATCTCACACGCGCGCCAAATGATTGAGGAAGGCTTTGCGCCTCGTGATCCAGAAAAAGCTCAGTATGACATGGATGTTACAGACTATGCCGCGTTGTTGGGACGTTTGAAACCTGCCTTCATTCATCATCCGCGCTCAAAACAGCTCGTCGCGCAAATCATCACATCATTGGGGGGGAACCCGAACAAGACCTATTTCGATGTGCCAAAGATGCGTTCATCCACTAGCGACGCCTATTTGACGACGGGCATTGCCCTTGCGTTTCCTCCCCATCGAGACACTTGGTACTCGGCGCCGTTCTTTCAGATCAACTGGTGGACGCCCATTTACGAAATCACGATTGATAATGGGATGGCGTTCTATCCTCGCCACTTTGAAGAGCCAATAGCAAACAATTCCGAGGTTTATAACTATTACCGTTGGAATATGACCCGTGCTCAGGCGCATCTTGACTTAAGTGGTGGAGGCGCACGCGTTGCGCCTGAGGCGCAGGCCCCGGTCGGCGACTCTCCCGACGCGCGCTATGTGGTGCCGCCTGGAGGCCTTATTCTTTTCTCCGCTGCCCAATTGCATGCCAGCCTTCCCAATCATTCTGGGCGGACGCGCTTCAGCATCGATTTTCGCACAATTCATTTTGACGAGGTCTTAAGCGGCAATGGTGCAAAAAATATCGACAGTGCGTGCACCGGAACTGCGCTTCGCGATTTCATGCGATGCACGGATCATGCGCTCCTTCCCGAAGAGCTGGTGAAGCCATATGATAGTGGTGACCAATCTGATGGGATTCTGCAGTATAACGCCACTATTTCCGTATAACCGCTCTTGCATAAATGGGCATAGCTTTGTTCGAACTGACGAGGATATCTGACAAAATCTCCAGATCTCCAGAAAATCTTGTTACTTCTAGATAGATTTAAAGAATTCTAGTTCTCTATTAACGATTTGTCTTTCTCTAAGCAAAACATGTTGATTTTGATTAAGAAACATATCGAATATGGTCGGGACGGCTGGTGAGAGCGTTTAAATAGTGCTTCCAACATTATCTGACGTCTGTTTGATGGTGGCGAAATCCTTCTACAAATTGATTAGGTTCGATCGTCTTCAGACGACAGAATTTCAGAATATCTTTCTAGAGATTTTGGCATAAGAAGCGCAATAACTATGGTTAACGCAGTAGAGATTTTGCAGTTTTGCATTGGCTAAAGCGTATGCTTGTGCAACAGTTCAGCAATAATCCGCTTGAGTCGCACGGTGGGATTTCGACTGTCGATATTTTGATGACATGCTAAGCCGATCTATAGTCGGATTTCAGTAATGATCAGAAAAAATTGGCTAGATACAATGCAGTAAAGCTTGGGGGAACCATGAGCGCTATCAAAGTTGATGAATCATATCGATTGCGAAACTGTCGTTCTTGCGGTGATGAGGCGTTGACCGTAGTTCTCAGTCTTGGACTTCAACCTATTGCGAACGCGCTTTTAACCTCCGAGGAGCTCGACAATTCCGAGTCTGTGTATCCGCTGGAAGTGATGGCCTGCGAAGCTTGCGGCTTGGCGCAAGTTAGCGAGACAATTCCGCCGGAAATCCTTTTCAACGACGAATATCCGTATTTCTCGTCCTTCATTCCGGCATTGCTCGCTCATAGCGAGAAACATGTGCAAGCACTAATGGATGAATTGAAGCCGGGTAGCGATGATCTTGTAATCGAGGTCGCAAGCAATGACGGCTATCTCTTACGTAATTTTGTAGCTGCTGGCGTCCCAGTCCTTGGGATTGATCCTGCAAGCGGGCCTGCCAATGTCGCCATTGGTGCTGGCATCCCGACCGAAATATGCTTTTTTGGTCGCAAAACCGCGGAGCGGATTGCTGCCGATGGCCGCCGTGCAACAATCATGTTGGCCAATAATGTCTTAGCGCATGTTGCCGATATTAATGATTTTGTGTCCGGATTTGCTATTCTTCTTGCTGATACCGGTATCGCAGAGTTTGAATTCCCATATGTCCGTGATCTCGTCGAACGTTGCGCTTTCGACACGATCTATCATGAGCATGTTTATTATCATTCGCTTACTGCGCTGCAGCCACTGTTTGAACGGCATGGTCTATACTTGAACGATGTCGAGCGCCTTGACATTCACGGAGGATCACTGCGGCTGCGCGTGAGTAAAAACGAGGGTGTCAGTGCACGCCTTGCCGAGCTGCAGGCCGACGAGGAAGCGCTTGGTATAGGTAAAATCGAATATTATCGGGATTTTGGCCAACGTGTGTCTAAAATCCGAGATGAATTGCGAAAAACGCTCGAAGGGTATCAGGCTGACGGCAAAACAATAGCGGCTTATGGCGCGGCGGCTAAGGGCGCGACACTGCTTAATTTTGCGGAATTGCCTGAGGGAACGATCAGTTTCGTTGTCGATCGGAACACTCATAAGGTCGGAAAATTCATTCCTGGGGTTAAATTGCCGATCGTTGATGTGCAGACATTGCAGGACAAACAGCCGGATTATCTACTGATCCTGGCATGGAATTTCGCGGACGAGATTGTTGAGCAGCAGCGCGGATATTTTGAGGCTGGCGGAACCTTTTTATCAGCAATCCCGTCGCCTCATATTATTGAGCCGCTTCTGTCGGTACGGCCGAGTGACGTGAGCAGCGAGGGCGTGAGAGCAGCAGGATAGCTGATGGGTTGGCCTTTGGCCCAGCCAAGGTAGGTTCAGAGGAGTCGATTCGGCAATTAAATGGCGCAGTCTTGGATTTTCATTTTATTATGCCTTGGAGTCACAGTCCTGTTGTATGCCATGTGGATACAGGGGCTGGATAATGATCCTCTGCAGGATGAAATTTTTCGTTTAATTGTCAGTCTCGATCGGTCTGGACTGACGGGCAATAATGAGGTTCGGTTCCTCGAAAGCTTCGCAGCGCTTACTGAAAATCAAAGGCCGACTGCGCGAGCACGGCGCTTAACGCATGCTTTGCTACAAGCGCGCCCGCAAATTTCTCCTAAGACATACGCGAGGTTGCGGATGATGTTCGCGCCGATGCGCAAAGCCAAAATGAAAGACGACATATTCCGAACAGCGCCGCGACACTTACGTTAGCGGTGCCAAAACACTGGCTCCCAATTTTGCGAAACCATAGGCTACGAAGCTTATCGGCAGTCGGTTCAGAGCAAGACAGCGCTCATGACGTTGGGCAAAGGCCTATCATCACACAGGCATGGATGCATCGATCACGGCTTTAACCTTTGGCGCGCTGAAGCGCGACAATCCTAAAGCTGCAGACCGGCAAAAGCTTCGACGGTGGTCCACCGGACGACGGTTGATGCCGATGGCGTGCTGTCCGTTCGATAGCGGACCTTGCGGTCATCTTGAGCGTCCAGCCCCCATGGATGACCTGCGCAGCCTTTCAGCTCGTCCGGCCGGTTGCGAAAATGCCGTATCATGTTCTCGTCAGGCGTCCGGTGCCCGAGCGACAGCCTAAGAAAATGCAGCCAGCTCAGGCGGTGCCGCACCATAAATTCCATCCGAGCGTCCGATAGGTTGTGCTGCGCCTTTAGAATCAGCGCCTTGAACATCATCAGCAGATCGAACGGTGGGCGCCCACCCCATGGTGCCATCGCCTTAACCGAGCCCTTCAACCAGCCAACCGCGAATACTTGAAATCTACCGTCTGCTCCAGAACTACGAGCGGATCCCGGTCCTGCTCAAGGCCTCGAGATGACCGCTCCCGATAAATGAATCACCGTCACAGCCCAAACGTTATAGGTTTTTGCGGGCCTCCAGCTTGCACATATTACCTTGTTCATCTCTCTTTTGACCGCAGGCCACAAAATTTTAGGTTGACCTGTGATAGGCTCTGCTGTGTCGGGAAATGAGAAAATGAGGGTCTGCAAATGTCTTTACTAGTCTCGATCATCCTGTCCTGCCTTCTCGGCATGGTCGCTGGTTTCATCGTTGCGTTTCGGTTTCTGGTAGATGTTGCCGATCATCGCATTGGATCTGCGAGCCGGCAGCGTCTCACGAGCAATCGATCAGGCCGGCCCGGAAAATTCGGCCCGCGGGCACTGAACCGATAAGGGTCGCATTTCTCCATTGGGCTGCCTGGTCCTGCCAGGATTGGGCAGACGGCGGTAGACTCAGCGCCCAAAGAGCTTCGACCTTTCCTTCGGTTGAAACTGATTGATAGTGGCTATTGATGGACTATTAGCTCGGCCAGCTGGCTGCTGCCCGCACCGTAAATAATCACGATTTGACGGAGCGATAATCCCTGCCCATCTGCTTGGCGTTATGATGGGCCGGCTGCGCACGCTCATCAAGAGATCCGCGAGCGTCCGTATTGATAGAGCATGCATTTCGGCCTGGTGAAATTGGCTCATGTCAAACTGCCTAAGTGGGTGCCTCCCTCAATGCGCGATTGCGGACAAATGCCCCGATTATACTAAGGGAAGTGGAAAAGGTAGCTGCACGCCATCAGATACTGAGCTATGAAGGTAGCCATTTCTAAGAGCGTCATCCGGCCTGCCGGGTGCGCGCCGGAGCCTCAGATGAAGTTCAGACCCATTCCGGGAACGTTAAATCCGCGCAGTGCGTGGCAGCGCTTGATCTCATCTGAAGCGCTTTGCAGTAGTTTTATGCTCAATCCCGATCCCAAGCGCCTTGCCAACCAATTCGGCACGGATGCCATGCTTTGTCCGCTGCCGGACGATGGCGTTTTCTATCCCGACGATATTATCCCGGTGGTGCGTGAAAATGGAAAAGGACGACGCTTCGAACGCGCCCGATTCGGATTTGGCTCATCCAGAAAATTGCCGGTAGGCTGGCAGATACCGGCCAAATTTCTTACCAAGCTGCCTTGGATCGATCTCGTTGACGAAGCAAAGAACCGCTGTTTGATCCCTTTGAAGGGTTTTACGCAAAAGGCCAAGGCAAGCCCCGGAGGCATGGCAGCCCGCTACGGCTTGATGGGAGAGGAGGCTGTTGCGTGGGCCGGACTTTGCCTGGATGACGGTAAAGATGCTTTCGCTTGCGCTGGAATCATGATTAGGCCGAATATGCTGGTAAGCCAATATCATGGTCAGATGCCGCTTATTATCCGCCAGCAAGATTGGGATAATTGGCTGCAGGGATCATCAGCAGAAACTTCCAGATTGTTGCGCCCGTTTGACGGCCCGTTGACAGTATCCTTCGTTGCTTCTGAACATGCAGGCATCGCAGTTGGCGCGACTGCGGCAGAGATTAGGCAAGATGTAACGGACTGTTCGGTAGTGGCCGCGACCGCTGCCGTTGCAACTGGTGATTTGATCCTGACCGCGGACATGACCGCCCCCGACATTAACGATACAGAACAACGGAAAGAGCACGCGGCCGAAGATGCTACGAATGCAGCCACAATTGCCAACCTTGAGCGCCTTGTTGCTCGAGCCAAAGGTGTATTTTAGAATCCTCTTTAGCCCGGTTCGCCTCGATCGCAGAGGTCATTCGATCGCTTGGAGCTACCGTCAACCAGCCGGCCGCGTTCAGTGTTGCCGTTCAGCTTACGGATCATCACGTCGGATTGTCGCTATCGAGCGAGTAGAGCGGCACGTCCCTTTCGCACGGAGTTTCACGCCCGGCTTGGCCAGGCGCTTCGCCACACGCTAAAGGGCCTGCGTGCTCCGTTCGATACTGTGCTAAACGAGCGCCGACGACGGCGCAGCTATCGTTACGCTGCCGAACCGGATCCGACGCAATCTGATCTTGCCCGTCCCGGGCTGAATGACTGCTTTTGTCGCCATATACTGCCCTCCTTCAGGCTCGATGCAATTCTTCTGATACCAAGATAGCGTTTATAAGGGCTGATCGCTAGGGGCCGAAGTGTTAAAACCCCCTTTCCTGGCTACAGCCAGGCCGCCACGCGCGTGCTGACGATCCTTCTAACGAGCGAATATTGAGATATATTGGCCCCGACCATGTCGGGGCCACCAGCTTTTTCGAGGAGTCGCATATGACCCAACCGGCCGTTTTCGACGCGCTCGAACGCCTGTCCAAACTCGCCGAGTCCTACTCAAGACAATCCGCCGGGACGCCGACTTCCTACTCCCCCGGGAGAACGCTACCGACAATGGTGGCTTCGGAATGGGTTTCGACGACCTAATCTCAACTTGTTATCGGTTGAGCGGAGATATGGCGGACGCTCATTAACGGTCGCGGTAGTACAGAACGGCAACACATCGGGTCCGCAACTACTGCCTAACCAGATATGGCAAAAACGAGAGGAGCGTCGTCGATCAGCCTGCCAATAAGCGGGTTAAGACGTCCATGATGTCGGTCTGGGGTGTCATCTCGATTCTGGGCAGGTTGAGGGCGTGATCGTCCAACTTTGCGATCCCATCCCGTGTCGTGAAACAACAATGATAGCCCGCAACATTGAATATGCGGATGGAGCGTTCGTCGATCCCGCCGGAGGGCGGCGCTAGCGATCGAACCTCGCAGCCGATCCGCCTTTCGATCTCCAGGCGCGCTTGGAGCGCCTCCTCGAACAACTCGGGGGTCGTCATGGCATCAGCGTATCGATGCGATACAAGATGGCTGCCGAACCGTATCCCGTTTGCGTTGAGTTCGGCGATTTGCGACCAGTCCATTAGGCGCTGCGGTTCACCCAAATGGCGATCCCAGTCGGACGCGCCGCCGACCTTGCCGGTCACGATAAATACCTCCGCGCGGAAATCGTTGCGGTAGAGCACAGGCCAGGCGTGAGTGAAGAAGTCGAGATAGCCGTCATCGAACGTGAGCAAGATTGGGCGGCCAGGCAGCGCCTTGTCCTCCAGACGATACCAGTCGAATTCGGCCGAAGTGATACCATAGAAGCCATGGCGACGCAGCGCGCGCAGATGTCCCTCCAACTGGTCTGGATGAACCCGGTAGCGGTCGAGCGCAGGCGGACCCTTTGGGGCTACCATGTGATACATTAACGTCGGAACCGACCGTGTCGTTATCATTTCGCAAAGTTGCTCGGCGCGTGCCACGATGCCGCCCCAGCGGATCGTCCGATAAATCTCCGGACGCGGCAAGCCGGCATTGGCCTTCTCGACCGCTGGAATCGGCGCTGCGGCTTCCTCAGTGGTCCGTCGCCAAAGGTCTATGCCATAGAGATCGGTGCGTATGCTCCGCTCAAGCGACAGCCCACTTATTTCCCGGCAGAGCACGGCGAGACCGTCGGCGCCGAACTGCATACCCCAGTCGAAGCCAGTGCGGTCGGGATTGTCCTCAATCAGCAGCGAGTGGGTCAGCAACAGCAGACCGCTGGGACGGACGCTGTCGCGCAGGTTGCGCAGGCCTGTCTTTATCCGATCTGTGTCGCCCAAATAGAAGAGCATCTCCCCGCAAACGACGAGATCGAAGTCACGGGGCAGCGGATCCGCCGCCAGATCGAGCTGGATGAAGTGCGTCTCGGGCGTCTCGGACAACCGGGCGCGAGCCCTTTCGAGGGCGGTTACAGAGATATCGGCGGCCGTCAGCGACCCAACATGCGGCGCCAGCCGCTCTGTGAAATGGCCTTCAGCGCATCCAACTTCGAGCGCCCGACCGATTCGTCGTCCTTCCAGAAGAGAAAGCGCCAGCGTGTACTTGCGCTGTTCAAACGGATCGCCCAGCTGCCAGGGATCATCTTTATCGAAAAAGTTCTCCCAATACGTTCGCGAATAATCACCCGGGGGGAAATGGGACGTAGCTGCAATCGGTGCCACAGGAACAGCCTCCAGCGCGGCGACGTTTGCCCGTACACGCGCGTCGATCGCAGCCCGACGATCCCTCGGTGACGGCTTCATCCGGCAATACCAGAGATCCTGCTTCCATTGAGCGGGATGCACAGTCGCTCGCCTTCGCGCCAACCGCACCAGCCAACGGGGAACAGCGGGCAGCAGCGAGCGCCAGCGGAGCTGCGCCATGACAGCCTGATGGCCCAGAGTCTCTATTGCCAGGCGGGCGATGTCGATGGCGGCCAGTTCGCCCCAGCAGGGTAGTTCCACGCGTTTACTCCCGTTGTTCGGCGTCGCAAACCGCAGGTGCAGAAGGTCGGCATCAGTTCGGATCGGGCGGATGTTGTTCATGTCGATCCGCTCGGCATGTATCGTGCAAAGCGAGAGGGCGGTATCTAGCGGGTCCGCGCGGACGAGATCGCGTTCGAGCTGGTACAGGACGCGATGGCACAGGCCCTGCTCGGTGGCGGTACGCTCGACCTTATCAAGGATTGGCAAGATGACCCCTCGCACAGCATTCCAAAGCCGGGCGCGGGCTGGGGGAAGGGCATAGCCGCCGATGGTCAACGCATCGAGGATCGTCCCGACCAGCTCCGTAGCCTTCCCGCCGAGATCGGCGGCAGGCATTTCCTCGAGCGAGACGGGGACGCGTCCGTTGGCTGCTGCGCCGGCAACCGCTGCCCATAGAAAGAAGTAAACCCGTGCCGCGAAATTGGCTTCCCCCACCCCAGCCGTGTGATCGGCCGTGGGAGCAAGGACGCGAACATCGGACCCGCTCGCTCGCTCGATCACCGTCCATGCTGCACGCATCAGGGCACCGAAATCGCGCGACATGGACTGGGATGCCGTCCAATAGATCGCGCTCGGCTCCTCCACGCCTACAAACGCGAAGCCGGCGCGCGCCAGCCTTTGCCATAGATCCCAATCCTCGCAGCATGGCAGAACGTTATCAAAGGTTCCGATCTCCGCAAAAGCGGACCGAGGAACCAGAGCGCAATGGACGGCGAGCGGATTGCGAAAAGCGAAGGTCCAGAAAGCCGCGCTCGCCAGACCGCGGTCGAACCGGGTCTGGATAACAACGCCCTCGTCATCGACGCGCTGATACCCGCTATAGCTAACGCGCCGGTTCTCTCCTCTCCCCATGGCGTTAATAAGGTTGCGCAGATGATCGGGCGCGATTGTGTCGTCGGAATCTAGAAACAGACAGTATGGCGCCCCAGTTGTCTCGATCCCTCGATTACGGGCGGTCGACAATCCACCGTTAGCCTGGCTGACGATGCGGATGCGGTCATCCGACGCGGCGAAGCGCAAAGCCATACCGCGTGTATCGTCGATCGAGCCGTCGTCGATAATCACCGCCTCCCAAGCGGTGAAGCTCTGCGCGCGCAAGCTCTCGACCGTCCGTGCCAGTGTCGCTTGCGCGTTGAATGCGGGAATGATTACCGCGATCCGGGCCTGACACGAAGCGATGATCTCAGGTCTCGCGTTGTCCGTCATCGCCCGCCGATCTATTCGTTCACGTGATTTCACTGCTAACTTACGATCCGTTGCTATACAATTTAGATCAAATCAGCATTTGGCGTTATAGCAGCGGGCATATCCATTACACGAAGGGCAATGCAATGAAGACCATTTTGCTCACCGGCGGGGCCGGCTACGTCGGATCCCATTGTGCCAAGTCCTTCGCCCGCGATGGCTGGTATGTCGTTTGCATCGACAATCTCAGCCGCGGATGGCGCGACGCAGTCCGCTGGGGGCCGTTGATTGAGGCTGACATTTCGGATCGGTCCGCCGTCGCCGCGGCAATCGAACGGTATCGACCCGATGTCATCGCCCATTTCGCAGCCTACGCCTATGTCGGCGAATCCGTCTCGACACCCGAACTCTACTACGACAACAACGTCGGGCGCACTTTCGCTTTCTTGGAGACCATCCGGTCAATACGGCCGATACCCTTTCTCTTCTCCAGCACCTGCGCAACATTCGGCCATCCCCGGCAGGACACGATCGACGAAGATCATCCGCAATGGCCGATCAATTCATATGGCTGGTCCAAGCTGATCATCGAGCGTATGCTCGCCGACTACGCTATAGCCCATGCATTGCCATCGGTGGCGCTGCGCTATTTCAATGCAGCGGGCGGCGATCCCGACGGGGAAATTGGGGAACGGCACGAACCGGAAACGCATGTCATTCCGCTTGCCATAGATGCGGCCCTGGCCCACGATCGCACCTTCTCCGTCTTCGGCACTGATTTTGACACGCGCGACGGCAGCGCGGTGCGCGACTATATCCATGTGATGGATCTCGCGGACGCACACGTCCGAGCCGCCCACCGGCTCCTGTCCATGCCCGGGCAAGCGGAAGTCTATAATCTGGGCACGGGTCACGGCACGAGCGTTCTTGAGCTGGTCGCAGCTATTCGAAGGGTGACGGGGCGGCCCCTTCCCATCGAGCTTTCACCGCGGCGGCCGGGCGATCCCGCAATGCTGGTTGCCAAGGCCGACAAAGCGCGACGAATATTGGGCTGGGCCCCGCAGCTATCCGCCATTGACACCATCATCGACCATGCGCTGATCTGGCGCCGCATTGCGCGCTAACGGGTAAGCGCACATTTGTCCGACGGGCAAATATATCCGTGACGGCCGGCAGTACGGACGCTCCTGCGCCGATCGATACGGCACCCCCAGTTGTCGACAAAAATACGAAGGCATGGGTCGACACCGCTTTGCCCGCTCCCACACCAGAGGCAGCCCCCGCTCCGACAACCGCCGTCCTCCGAGCTGATTTTTCGAAACGATGCTGGGTATCGGCACCGGCCACGCCATGATCGCCAGGTTCAACGACAAGGCGATGCTCGTGACACAACCTTCGCTCGCATAGCTGGCGGTGGGCGAGACGATCCTGGCTGACAGCGATGGCCTTTTGCATCTCGCGCGCAACGGTTCGGACCTCGCGATCATGTTGGACAGCGGCGTGTCCGTCACTGCGCTGGAATATGATGGCAGTGTCGGTGCATATGGCGCGAAGTATTTTGTGTACAGCTTTGGAGTATCCAGATTGGACTTGATCAACTTATCGTTTGACCTAGACGCCGTCATCGAAGCCTGCCTTTAACCTTTTGCGTTTAAGTGTCGCGACTGCATGGTCATGCAGTCAAGTTTAGGAACGGTGGACGATGGTGCAGGAAAATGCGCTTTCTAGGGAGGAATATGCTCGTCTACTGGCATTGTCTGCCACGGATCCCTTGCCCGATTTTACCGCGGACCGGATTACCCTCGTCGTGTTCGAGGCGGACGGGCTGCCTATCGGACAGGCCTGGCTGAAGTCGGGCGAACGGCTGGCCGTGCCCGGCGATGTGCCCGACCGCATCGAACATCGGCGGCGCGACCGAAAGCCGGACAGTCCCACGGCCAGCACGAGCGTTGTCATCTGCACGCGCGACCGGCCCCAGGAGTTGCACCGGTGCCTACAGAGCTTCGCTCGCCAAAGCTTGCCGCCGGACGAGGTCATCGTCGTAGACAACGCGTCGGTGACCGGCGAGACGCGCGACATCGCTGTGTCGGCGGGCGTCACCTATCTGCGCGAGGACCGGGCGGGGCTAGATTTCGCGCGCAACACTGGTGCGACCGCAGCCACTGGCGAGATCATAATCTATGCAGACGACGATACAGCGCTGCACCCGCATCTGGTCCGGAATACCCTCGCCGCTTTCGATGATCCAAAGGTTGCCGCCGTGACTGGTCTGGTCCTGCCGGCTACCCTCGCGACCGAGGCACAGTGGCTGTTTGAGGATCAGTGGAGCTTCGGCCGGGGCTATGACCGTATTGATTATGACACCGAATTCTACCATCAGACCCGGATCCACGGCTGCCCGGCCTGGATTATCGGCGCGGGCGCGAACATGGCCTTCCGCCGTTCGATCTTCGCAACGATCGGGCTGTTCGACGAACGGCTCGACGTCGGACAGGCGGGCTGTTCCGGTGACTCCGAATATTGGTATCGCATCCTCGCCGCAGGCTATACCTGCCGGTACGAGCCGACCGCTGTGGTCTGGCACTTCCATCGCGAGCAGATCGCAGGACTTTCGAGCCAGATCTTCCACTATATGCGCGGCCACACAGCGGCGCTGATGGTGCAGTATGAACGGACCGGCGATAGGGGCAATCTGCGTCGCGCCTTCCTGAGCATGCCACGCTATTATGCGCGGTGCTTCGCCGGCCGAATTTTGCGCGGGACGAAGCCGTCCAATCGCTTTCTGGGCGAGCAGGTGCGCGGTGCGATGGCGGGTATCCTGTTCTATTTGCGGGCACCTCGCCCGGCCTCTCGGAACCGCGCTTGATATGCCCGACGGCGCCCCCCCAATCGTCAGCGTCATTATCCCTGCGTTCAACGCTGCGGCGACGATTGATGAGACGCTGCTAAGCGTACGTGCCCAGACGCTGCGGAGCATCGAGATCATCGTGGTAGACGATGGATCGAGAGACGACACGCGGCAGCGCGTTGAAGCACACGTCCAGGAAGATTGCCGTGTCCGGCTCATCGCTTCTCAAAACGGCGGCGTAGCGCGGGCGCGCAACATGGCCGTTTCTGTTGCACGGTCAGATCTGATTGCGCCCGTGGACGCGGACGACCTTTGGCATCCCGACAAGCTTAAGCTACAACATGAGGCGATGGTGCATGGCGACAATATTGGCCTCGTCTACTGCTGGTTTGTTACCATCGACGAGCAGTCGCGGATCATCCATTACGGGCAACGACATTGGGACGAAGGCAATGTCCTGCAGCGTATGAGTCTCGGCAATCTGGTCGGCAACGGCAGCGGACCACTGATGCGCAAGGATGCGATTGAGGCGGCGGGCGGCTACGATCCCTCGCTGCGGGACAACGATGCGCAGGGCTGCGAAGACCTCAAAATCTACTATGCTATTGCCGAGACGTACAATTTCGCGGTCGTGCCGCAATATCTGCTCGGATATCGGGCCACGCAGGCGAGCATGTCGAGCGACGGCCGACGCATGTTGAAATCCTACGATCTGGCCATGGCGTCTCCGAGGACGCGCTTCCCCCAATTTGCGCCGGAGTTCGAACGCGGGAGGCGATACCTCAACGAATGGCTGCTCGGTCGTGCGGTGAGCTATGGGTCGGCGGTACAGGTGCGTGTCCTGTTCAACGAGCTTTGGCGGCAGTCCCCTGGCGACGCGTTGCGCACCCTGCCAGCCAATGCTAGCCGATTGCGCCGCAGATGGGTGCAACGCCGACCGCTGCCTTTGCACTTTTGCGGCCTGTGGGCCAACTGCAGGACGGAGCCACGATGAGCAGTGGAGAGCGCCGCGCAATAACAGCTGCTTTCTCTCACGCGCGCCGGTACAAGCCGCTGCTGCCTGTCCTTATCGCACTGGGGGTTGCCGGGTCGCTGGCGGAGAGTGTCGGCCTTAGTCTAATCGTCCTGCTGCTAGATCTGGTACTCAGCCCCAGCCAGGGCATAGTGACGCATGGGCTGCTGGCCGGGCTGCAGGGAGTGATTGAGCGGCTGGTTGGCCACAGCAGCTATGTCCTGGCAGCGCTGATCCTGGCGTTCATGTTCGTGCGCATCGTGTTCAACATGGCTTATGGGCTGATCAGCTCGCATCTGCGTCATGCGCTCAGCGAAACGATGCGTGCCCGGCTGCTCGATGCCTTTCTCCATATGCCCTACGAGCATCTCCACGAACAGGATGCCGGCACCTTGCACGACACGCTGGCGCTGCACAGCTGGGCAGTCGCGGATACATTCACGAATGTTGCTCGTATGGCGGCCAACATAGGCAGCATTGCGATCTTCGGCGTATTCGTGTTCACCCTATCGGCGCCGGCCTGCATATTGGCCGCGATCGGGTCAGCGCTGCTGCTACTGGCGACCTCCAAGCTCCGGCTACACGCGGTCAGACTGGGCGAGGCGAGCCTGATCGTCAACGCCAAGCTCACGGAACGGATCTGGACTACGCTCCAGGCGTCCAGAACGGTTCGCGCCTATGCGCGCGAGCGCTGGGCACAGCGTTACTTCGACTTCGCCTCGCGCTCGGCGCGCCGAAATTTCCAACAGATCGAGCAGATGCAGATACTGCTATATCCCGTGAATGAGGTGGGCTATCTTTTGCTGCTCGGAATCATCGCGTCAACGTCGATGCTGTTCGGCACAACGGCGTCCAGCACGTTCGCCGCGGTTCTGCTCCTCTATCGCGCGCAGCCGCTATTACGAGAACTGGAGGCAAACCGGCTGGCCTTAGCAGGGCATCTTGCGTCCATCGATTCTGTTGAACGCCAGCTCGCCTATGTTCCCCTCCGGCGGGCCGACGGCAACCGCCCCTTTGTTCCCCCCCGGCACGGCATTATTTTTCATGATGTCCGGTTTAGTTATACTGCTGGACAGCCGGTGCTGGATGGCTCCAGTTTTCGGATCGCGGCCCGAGGACTCACGCTGCTGGCTGGACCGAGCGGGACTGGCAAGACAACGATCGTCAACCTGCTGCTGCGCCTCTACGAACCGCAGGACGGCCGCATCCTGGTCGACGATGTGCCGCTGGCCGAAATCCGGCGCGATGATTGGCTTTGCCATGTCTCCGTTGCAGGCCAAGACACCGATCTGATCCCCGGCACTATCCGGCAGAACATTTGCCTGGGCCGGCTAAATGCTACTGATGAAACCCTGTGGCACGCGGTCGAACTGGCCGGGATCGGTGACCTGATCCGCACCCTGCCAAATGGTATGCGCACGACCGTGGGCGACCGTGGAACCAATCTTTCAGGCGGTCAACGTCAGCGCATCGGTCTCGCCCGCGCTTTGGTCCGCGACCCCGCTATTCTCATCCTTGACGAAGCAACCAACGCGGTGGAGCGCACATTGGAAGAAGAGGTCTTGCAACGAATCGTCGCAATGAGGCGGGACCGCGTGACCATCCTGATCACCCATCGGCAGATCGAACTGCGTGACGACTTCCACGCTATCGACCTCCCAACATTACGCGCAGCAGCTACCTAAAATGCATGTCGCCAAATACATTATGCGTTATCAGACTAACAATATTATGTTCGGGTTAACTTTTATAGAGCTATATAGTCAATCAGGCAAAAAGGGCTGAGTATCGGGAGAAAATCATGCACCTATTGGTCACTGGCGGTGCGGGTTTTCTAAAGTCTTATCTATGCGACCGATTGCTCGACCAAAGGCGTGAACTTATCTGCGCCGATAATTTCTATACTAGTTCGCGTCGGAACATTCGCCACCAGCTGAACAATTCCGACTTCGAAGTGGTATGTTGTGACGTTACATTTCTGCTCTTCCTGGAAGGGGCTGCCGTCTATAATCTGGCCTGTCCCGCAAGCTCTGTCCGCTATCACCACGGCTCGGTACAGTTCACAGAGACCAGCGTCCCCGGCGCTATCAACATGGTGGTCCTTGCGACACGGCTGAACATATTGATCCCTCAGGCATCGACGTCCGAAGTCTATGGAGATCCCGAAGTGAACTCCCAGCAGGAAAGCTATTGGGGGTGCGTAAATCCCATCGGCCCGCACTCCTGCTATGGCGAAAGCAAGAGATGTGCCGAAATCCTGTTCGTCGACTATTATAAGTACAAAAACGTGGCGATTACGGTCGCCCGCATTTTCAATATCTACGGTCCGCGAATGCAGTCAAACAATAAGCGCGTGGTGTCCAATTTCATCGTTCAGGCGCTGCGTAGCGATCCCATCACCATCTATGGCGACGGAACGCAAAGCCGCTCCTACTGCTATGTGGACGATCTGATCGACGGACTGATGCGCCTGATGAACAGTCACCCAAACGTGACAGGTCCGATCAAAATAGGCAAGCCCAACGAGTTCACCATTGCAGAGCTGGCCAACATGCTGGGCGAACTCACCGGCAGCAGGTCGGCGATCGAACGTCCACAGCTCCAGGACGATCCCCAGGCAGCGCCGCACGAATATCCGTCTGGTTACGGAACATCTCGGTTGGAAGCCTTGTATATTGCGCCGCCATGGGCTGGTCGCAATCGTCGCGTGTTCGACAATCGGTTCGGTTGACGCCATGAAGGCCGACTCCTACCTACCTAATGAATGCCGATTGGAAACATCGCCGGTCCCGCGCGCTGAACCGGAGGGGCACGATGAGCTCGTCTCAGTCATCGTGCCCGCCTATAATGCGGCGGCCTGGATCGACATGACGCTGCGCAGCGTGCGCGCGCAAACGCATTCCAACTTAGAGATCATTGTCGTGGACGACGGATCGACCGACGCAACCGCCGCCGTCGTGGAGAGTCATGTGGCGGAAGATCCTCGAATCACGCTATTGCGGACGAAGAATGGCGGGGTGGCTGCTGCCCGAAACCTTGCTCTCACCGCCGCCAAAGGACGATATTTCGCCCCGGTCGATGCCGACGATCTGTGGCATCGCGATAAGATCGCGCTACAACTGGCGGCGATCCGTGGGAGCGAGGAGACCGTAGGTCTCGCCTATTGCTGGTATGTGATCATCAACGGCAAGAACGAGGTGATAAGCCGTTCGAGCCGGGGTCGCGCGAGCGGGCGGGTTCTGAAGGCGATGTGCAACCACAATCTCGTCGGTAACGGCAGCGCGCCGCTCATCCTCCGCCAAGCCGCGCTGGATGTTGGTGGCTTCGATCCGTCGCTTCGCGCCCGGGGCGCGCAAGGGTGCGAGGATTACAAACTCTATTTTCAGATCGCCGAAACATATTCGTTCGCGCTCGTTCGGGACTATTTAGTTGGCTATCGTATCCACGCCGCCGGCATGTCGCGAGACAACGACCGAATGATCCGTTCTCGTGAACTGGTAACAGCTGAAATTGTATCGCGCCACCCCGAGTTTCGCTGGGCGATCCAATGGGGCAATGTGCGCGTAAAGCGGTTTAGGGCGGCAGAGACGCTGCGGTCCGGACAGTATGCGGCCGCGTTTTCCCTCCTCGGCTCGATGATCAAGGACAGTCCTTGGGCAAGCCTATGCGAGATCGGCATCCTCGCCGTACGCGGCGCAAACGTGCTCGTGGCGGCTGCTATTCGTCGATCAGGGTTTGGCCGCGCCCGCGCTATATTCCCGATCGGCTGACGCACGCTAGGATAGCCCAGCTCTCTCAACGCCCATCTAGCGGGCCGCCCAATTAGCAGCTGCGAGCTTACATTGTCGAGCCGAAGTCGATGAAGCGTTGGAGGTGCTGTCGGCGGATTTTGAAGGGATGTACGCGAAGACGGGCGTGCCGCAATTGCGCCTAAGCTGTTGCGGACGCTGCTGCTGCAGGCCTCTTATTCGGTCCGTTCCGCGCGCGAGCTGATGGAACAGACCGACTACAACCTGCTCTTCCACTGGCTTATTGGGCTGTCGATGGACGCGTCGGTTTGGGTGGCACTGTGTTCGCCAAAAACCGCGACCGCCTCCTGGAGGGCGATGTTGCGACGAAATTTTTGGCCACGGTGGTGCCACAGGCCCGAGGCCGATACTGCTCGAAATCCGTCACGCCCAACGCGATCTACGGATCCCTGTTGCTGCATTGGTCGTCTCCTTCATCATGAGGTCATGTCCCGTTTTACTTCCGCTCGGCGGGATCGAGCCTGGCGGCGATCTCCCGTAACTGTTGGTCGTCGATGCGCCAAAGCTGCGATACCAACGGCACTGCGGGATCAAAGTCTGTTACATCGCGTCGATGTTCGGTCAGCCACGCTGTCAGGGCCCCGACCAGCCGCAAGTTAGCCACACCGTGCCCGGTCGTGCCGCCGAGAAGGCGACCATAGATATTGGAGAGCGCTAGCTTCGGTGATGCGCCATATTCCAGCTCGGACAATTTGGCGCGGAACTCGAGTTCCGCGTCACCCAGGGCTGCGTCGCCCGGAAACTGAGCCTGATCCAGCGCATGGCGGCCCTCATGCTTTAGGATGGTGCCGTCGAGGCTGCGAGAATACCACAGCGAGGCAAAAGCGGCAGCAAAGTTAGAGGAGGAACTGGATTTCCCACGAAGTTCCGCAGCTAGCGCATCGACTGCGGAGAGTTGCAGGCGCGCCGACAGGCTCGGAATAAACGTTCCAGGAGCCGGGTGGCTCAGCGAGCGATCGGCTACCTCCAGCCGAGCCAGCCTCGCGAAGAATGCATCGCGTGCTGGGCCCGGCGAAGCGATGGCCGCCCGGTCGAACGCGGCCTGGACGTACCGTGTGCGGACCTGGATGATCTTCCCGTCGGCAGCCCAGCCGCCGGGTCCAGTCACGCCGTCGCCGAGCCATCCCGAAAAGCCATTGGCGATCATGTTGTCCAGCGCGATGAATCGCACGGCGCCGACACGTCGGCCCTGCCTAACCGACAGGGCGACGTCGGTCGAAACGTGCCCCATGTTAAGCCCCTCAATGCCATTGCTTCGCCCTGTGGTCCCAGTGAGATTCCATAGACGCCTCAGCGCAGGCCAAGGATCGGTGCCAGGCTGGCCGGCCTCTGCGACCGCGTCACGCAGGGTTGCGAGGATCGCCGCTTCGAGCCCCGCGTCGCTCGAACGATCTCCGGATGCATATGCCCTGTCATGCTCATCGAGAATCGTGGCCAGACGATCGCGCATCCGGAAGTAGGCCCGAGCCGACCTCCAAGCAGGACCGTTCACTGCTTTTGTCCCTGCCAGATGCCGAGCTTCGTCTGCAAAACCCGCCTCTATGAGGGCGTCGCACAGCGCCACCCGCGCGGCCTCTGACGCGTGCAGTGCTAACCCAGCGCGAAGCAGATCGTCGAGGTTTCGCGGAATTTGGCCACCCGCCAACCCGCCATCCATGTTGAAAAAGCCGCGCCAGCCCGCCGACGCTTCGGCAGGCTCGGCGGCGAGGAGTCCGAGCGCGAGCCGCTGTCGACTGCCTCGAAGCGTTGCCTGCGCAACAGGGGAGAGTCCCTCCCACAGCGACAGGGCCGCGCGCGCGGCTCTTACTCGCGCGTTGGGTGGTCCGTCGGCCGCCAGTGCAACGGAAGCGGACACCATAGCCAGCGCAACTGCCGGTTCAAGGCTGGAGCAGACCGGAAGGGCAGGCGCCAGCGTCGAAGCCACTTCCGTCGGCCGGCGCGTCTCGATCAGGATTCGTCCAAGCATGGCAGCCGCTGCGCATCCCTCCGGCATCGTCATCGGCACTGTGCGCAGCCGTGCCACGGCGGCAGGACCATTTGCGTCCACCAGCCATATGATACGAGCGAGTTCGGTCGAAGCCTCCGCGCGCTCGCCTGCACTGCAGGCACCGTCGGCAACGCGCTTGTAGCTGCGGCGAGCGGCCACCACGTCGTAGGTGCCATAGGCCTGTCGCGCTGCCTCAAGTCCCGCACCGCATGCAGGAATTGCGGTAGATTGCAGGGCAGTCAGGAGAAGGGCCAGCGCGGAAAACATCACCTATTGTCGCAGGCAATACAGCCGATGTCTTGAACGTTTCGGCCATTCTCTTCTCGACGTGGCCTTGCAGTGGGTTCCGCAGTAATTGATGCTGCGCATGTGCTAACGGATACCGTCGAAACCGCCCTTAGCGGGTACAGCGAGCGCCCGACCTCAGGTATCGGGTCGGCGTTCCGTCTTGCGTGGACCAACCGCATCCCGACGGATCAGGCGGATGGCACGCTTGTTCTGCCCGACGGGGCGGCCGACATCGTGTGGATGGACGGCGAACTCGTGGTGGCAGGCCCCGACCGCTTCGCGAAACGCGAGTGGACAGTGCCGGGCTCGACCATCTTCGGTCTCCGCTTCGCACGCGGCGCTGGTTCGACTTGGCTTGGCATTGAGATGCGGGACCTAGTTGGCCTGCGCGTGCCACTGGCCGACATCGTAGGTCGGCGCCGCGCGAACGAGCTGGCCGAGCCGCTTCGCGCCATCGACGATGCCACCCTCTTGTCGGCCGCAATGGAACGGGCGTTTCAGGGTATGGCCGATCCGGGCGCGGCCCGCTTCGCCACCACGGTGATCGGGGTGCTCAATCAGGCGCCGATCGATGCCGCCGTTATCCCCTCCGCTATGCAAGTCACGGGGCTCAGTGAGCGGACGCTCAGGAGGCGATGCGACCAGATCTTCGGATACGGGCCGCGCACGCTCGCTCGCATCCTACGCCTGCAGCGCCTGCTAGGATTGCTGCGCACCGATCCGAAACAGACGCTGGCGACAGCCGCCGCGGTCGTTGGATTCGCCGATCAATCGCACATGACCCGCGAGGTGCGTTCCCTTACCACCCTGGCGCCAACGACATTGTCGTCGTTGGTCGCGAGATAAGGAAGGGCGATCCTTGGAATAAAGTGTCGGCTAAGAAGACGCGCCGAGGCAGGGCCGGTATGTGTGATCAGAAGTCAACCGAGCAATTTAATGATCGATTCAGCCGCAAGAGGCAGCGCCAGACAATGGGTGACTGTTCTCAATATGGGAACAAAGCCTTGCTCTCTTGTCTCGGTTCCGCGTCAGTGGAGCAATCGAAAGAGGCCAGAAATGATGCAATCATTACGTCCAGCGTCAAGGCCGCAGATCTATTCTGAGGGACGCGACACATGCCATGGGCCACACCAGAGATAGATCTTATCAGCGCGGCCGTAGGCGACGCGCGTCAGGATTAGGCCGTTCGCGTCGTCATCGATTCAAAGGTCCTGGTCAGTGCTTAAAGTCACCCCTGACGGGCACAAACCCGAGCACCTTATGGTCTCTTTGGAAAGAAAAAGAAAAAAGGTGATAGAGGATAAATCTTGCTAGGCTCCGATGGCTGGTCGCTGCCATGGGATAAAGTCTGACCTGAAATCGAATGGTTAGATAAAAAATCTTTTTTTCTCTTTGGGATAACACTTACTGATCGAGTACTGCCGGGGCAATCTATCGGAGATAGTCAACATGCTCATGTCGATACGCGATATGCTGCGCAAATATGGAAACAAGGCGATTGCGTCTGGCCGTTGGCTATCGCTAGTAGAATCGTTGCTGCTTGCTTTACTTGCGATCCAGTTTGCGCGCCTGGTCTGGACAATTGTGACTCCGGTAGGCAGCTTCGGCGAATGGCGGAGGCAGCTGCCTGTGATTCCTTCAGCAGCAGCGCGTCAAAGACTTTTTGGTGAGTTTGACCCTTTCTATCACAGCGCAGGTGGCACGAAGTCCTCTGTTTCGGATACTTCGCTCGCGCTTACGCTGTACGGTACCCGGGTCAATAGCGACACAGGCATTGGCACGGCCATCATCGCAACCCCCGATGGAACGCAAAGCAGTTTTGCTATTGGTGACGAGATCACGCCCGGTGTCGTTCTCAGGCAAGTCAGGTTTGACCATATCGTCATTGATAGGGCCGGCGTAGCCGAGAATGTCGTCATAACACAATCCGGAACGGGGGTGGCGTCAAGCATTCCAGATAGTCCTTCTTCTGCCTCGCCGCCCGACGGTGACAAGCCCGCTGTCACCGCGCCTGTGCGACAGCAGACAAATGTCGCATCGATCAAGTCCGATATTGGTCTTGCTCCCCGATTGCAGAACGGAAAGATTACGGGGCTTGTGCTTTCGTCAAGAGGGCCAGCCTTCCAGTCGCTGGGGTTTCAGCCGGGTGATGTCATCGCCCAGATAAATGGTCAGCCAATTTCCTCCCCTGCGGATTTGCAGATACTACAGACCCGACTTGTCCCCGGCGCACGGATTGCGATCTCCGTCGAGCGGGGCTCATCGGTTCTGCCCATGGAATTGATCTTGCAAGGCAAATGAGGTGCTGTTGCGGCCAGGCTGTCGACCGGGTTACGCGGGGAGACAGCGATAACCGTCTGTCCCAAAACCGAGGGGCCCACAACAGCGCCGCCACTACGTTCATTCCAATCCGCAGTGGATCGCGTTGCTGTGGCGGACGGGCGCTCCGTCCCAAGGACGCTTTTTAAATACGGCGACCCTATTCTTTAGCCATTTCGCTTGTCGGTCGCGAATGGCTTGCAGTATTGATGGTTTACATTATTCATTAATTAGCAGCATGTGACGAACATCGGGGTGATATGTTTGTAACGCGTCGTTCTCCCGTCAAAAACGCTAACATCCGGCCGGCATCGCGATCCAGTGGCGCAGGAGGCGGTGGGGAGGCTGCCCTATTCATTCTGTCCGGCTTGGGTGCGATTGGTGGACTGGCCTATTTGTTCATCGCCCTGGATTTCTAAAATAAGCGATCCACGCCCTGATTTCTGTCCCCAGCAACGCCGATTGTTGCGATGGGCGATGATCCCCTTTCAAGCGACGACATATCGCTGATCCCGAACGTCTGTGGCAGGATTTAATTCTTACCATCAAAGACATGCATGGCTCTCAAGGCCAGCATATGTGACCAACTTTCGTCGGAAAGCGATCGGCTCGCGGCCAGCTTTTCAGGATTTCACGGCGGAGTTAGGCAGGAGATGATCGGCAAGGGCAGAGGTCAGCGGCTCCAGGCTGAGGTTTGCTGATCGCGCCTGTCGAATTTCGATATCCTCAAGCCCGCCTGCTAGATTCAAACGTACCATGCCGTCCATCGTGGACAGATCACTTGCAAGGGGACCAAATGCAGCAAAATAGCCATCTCCTCTGCGAATAGCGGACATGATCTTGAAGATATTGTCTGTCTCTAAAACCGGGTTCGACAAGTCTATGCCGCTTCTGAGCATGACATTTTCGAGAATTGGGCGGAGGGCGCTTTTCTGACTGAGAAGAATGGGTTGGGCTAGCTGGAGGTCAGATGCCTGGACCTGACGAAGCCGCGCAAGGGGATGCCCTTTCCCAACATGAAGCGTGACCTTACCACGCCAAACGGGTTCGGACCCAAAGCGTTCAGCACGACCAGTGGCGTAGTAAAAGACAATATCAGCGACATCCCGTTGAAAGAAATGTTCCGGCTGGAAAAGGATGCCTTCATGAAGGGTGAGGTCGACTTTGACATTCGGATGATCTTTTTCGAACCGCGCGAGAGCTTCGCGGAAACGACCAAAAATAGTGGGATGGGCGAAAAGTCTGATGGGTTTCAGGGGCGCGATTAGCGCCGGTGGTGGGCCGACCTGTGGCACCGGTTGGGACGGGCGTAGAGTGATTTCCCGATCAGACCTAGCCTGATATCCAAAGCGTAGCGCGAATTTGGGCCGGACAGCAGGGGGTGGGATCGCAAACGTCACGTTCACAGCAATATCTGGTTCACTGTTCTTTAGGCTCGATCCATGCTGTGATGGTTCAAGCGGAATGTCCTGCGTGGAGGGTGTGAGTTCTGCCAACGGCGCCCGGCGCGGAAATGCGACAACATTATCACGTGCGTGCTCTTCAAGCGTGACCGCCGCGGGGACAGCGGCATGATCACCTTCCGGGCGGGGCTGCCCAGCATTTGCACGGTCGCCAAAGTTGGCGCCGGTTTGGGTGTCCGGATGGTTGAGGGCAGCATGTTGCTTAGAGAATTTCCTCATCATTCCCGAGGCCGAGTTGGCTACGGGCAGGGCAGGCACGATGGCAGGCGGCGCAGCGGTGGCTTGGTGAGATCCGCGTAAGGCATCGCGCGCTACGTTTGCGACGAAGGAGGTCAAGGTCTGACGTGTCCCACTTCGTTTTCGGATCTGCTCGTCTTGGATCATGTCTACCGGGAGGGGGAGGGCGGCTACTTCAGCCTGTCTGTCTTGTGATGATAATGTTTTTGTCTCTGCAACATCGGCCTGCCGCACCCCCGGCAATCCATCGGGGTCAGCGGACCCTGACCAGTCAGAATCCGTGGTTCTTGCAAGGATTTTGCCATGTAAGGCCATGATCTCATCACATTGGAGCGGCCCGGGAGGGGTCCGCATGCTATCCCAGGGCAAGGGCCTAGTACCTGACATTGAGGCAACCGCATCGACGGTCATACGGCCGGCAGCTGTTAACCAGATGTAACCGCGGTTGGTGACAAATAGCTTATGCCCTACTGCGGCTTCCAGCGCATCCAACTCGCGGGCAACATGAAGTGCTGGCAGAGCCAGAGCCCTCGCGCAGCTGGCTATACTGCCCGACGTTATGAGCTGAATAAATATTTCGAGTTGGCGCAAATTCTGCGGCTTCATGCTCGCACTTTAATATAAAAGTCGAATATGGTTAATAGAAAATTTCGTTCCGGCATTTTTATTTTGGCGCACGTAAATTGATCGACGCGATCGATGCGGAGTCCTTGCTGGGAGGTGTGCGGTTAAATGTGATTTCGGCTAAATTGCGCATTTAATCTTTGATGATAATCGCAAGAAAAGAGAATCAAGAGAATTTTAGGGTGAAGCAAATATGCCGCTTTCCTTTTGAACTTAGCGATCTTTACGTTTAAAATAACGCTCGAGCATAAAGGCCAGCAAGACAAGCGGCGACAATATAGCGACAGTCACTATGCCCCATAGCAAATATTGATGAAGAATGTTCGACATGGCCCAGGCCTACTCCTGCGCACTTCATCGCGCATATTTTCGAATCTAAGGTAAATGCAGCAATGGATTCAGCGAACTATAATCGAGATCCACGGTTGCACCAATCGGGATGACCGACTGTGCAGCCAGCTATTCGTTCCGTTTCCAGACGTTCGACACTGAAAGAAAGGGTGTTGAGACCTGCCGATGGCCAAAATCTTCTCACTGCGGGGCTCTGCGCAAGTCAGCGTGGAGACAGCGCGGCGCGTAAGCGTTCCTTGATATGCCTTGCCGCGTTGATATGTTTGAGGGCTGATAATCCAAACTGGCTGATTTGACTTAACGGTTCATAAGTCGTCAGCGGCAGCGTGGCGTCGGGGTCTACCTTCACGCCTGTCTGGGAAAACAGCATGTGCAGATAACTGTCCTTGCACGGCATGACATTCTGGGGAATTTTCCAGATGCGCAGTATCTCATTCCAGAGATGGACGCAGGCTGCATCAGCGACCAAAGCGCGACATTCCTCTTTCTTGTCCGGCAGGAAGAACTTATCCGTTTGCCGAAAATGGATCGGATAAAATCGCGACGGAGGAACGACGGTTGCGCGGTCAGGGTTTGCCTTGATATATTGCCTGACAAGATTGGGGCCGATGTCTCCCCAACCAAAGCTGTAGCCCCTCGTCGCGGCCTGCTGTTCCAACTCTTTTGCCACTGCGGTATCAGAAATATACAGGACAGCCGCGTTCAGATCGTCATGGCCTTGCTGTCCGACCAGAACGCCTTTCGAACTTTGCTCGAGTTTTCGGAAAACCTCTGAGCCTTGAAGGCAAAAAATATCGGTATCAAACCACCAGCCGGGACTTTCCTGGAAAAGGCGGTACCGGAAAATATCAGAAAAGGCGGCAATTGAGCCCTTTTTACCGCCCTGCGTGTACGCAAATACCTCGCTTTCTTGCGCGTATTCCGAGGCGTTCATGACGACCACGCCATCAGGCACGATGATGTCGGTATCAAAGGCGTAGAGCCGGGTTAAGAGGCCAGACTGAACAAAGGATGTCAGGCACGCGCGCTCGTATAGGCCAAGCTTTGGACCGTGCCAGAAGAAATTTGCTGTCACTTGCTCTGTCGCCATAGTCATTCTCCGCCCGTAGCAAGCTGATGCACACCTGACGCAAATTGCTGCCAGTTTACACTCTGGCATACGCGCTCGCGTGCGCGCGCTGACTTGAGCAGGCAGTCAGCATAATTATCGATGCAGCTTTTCAGCGTCGCTACCGCGATGTCCACATCCTGGTGCAAAAATGTGGCGATGTCATCGTCAACATAATCGGGTACCCCGCCCACCGGGCTAACTAGGATGGGCAGTGCGCAGGACATTGCTTCGACCACACTGTTGTTGGCGGTCGCATCAATCAGCGGGAGGACAAGGAAGTGGCATGAATGGTACAAGTTCAGCAGCGCATCGTCGCTGATTCCGGCGTACCATCGCGTATTCGCCTGATAGGCGAGGCGATACCGGCTCGACCCGTCGCGAGTGGCTTTTGGAACTACGAGGTGGAATATGGCGTCAATGCCAGCGGCCTGGGTCTTGGCAACGATGTCGGCTAGAGTGTCAAAGTCGCGCAGCCATTGGCCACAAAACAGGATGTGCACGGTTTCCGATGGCTGCAAGCTGCGTTTAGCCGGCGGGTGGAAAAATGCATGATCGACGCCATGGCGCAGAAAATGGACTGGTTTGTTCAGCGCGTTGCTGAGGTAGCGCTGAGCGTCGGCGGATAGGGCAATGACGGCGTCGAGACGCCCAAGATCTTTGGTATTGGTGACAAATAGCTTCCACCAGGCTGGCGGCTGATGCGAGATTGCCATGATGCGACTATGAGGGGGAAGATGGTCACGCATCTGGTCGAAGCGAACATAGACATCCTCGAGCGACTCAATCGCGATCCAGTCAAACGGTTCGCGCTTCGCGCGGCGAATGGCAGCCGCTTCCATCAAGGCATGATCCGTGTGATAAAAAGGCGTCCAAGGCGCGGCGACTTTAAGCCCGGCAAGCTTTCGGACCATGGAAACACATCGCCTGACCAGTGCATGCACTCTGTCGAATCTGGTTGGCTCCACGCGATCAACAGCGAAATAGCTGGAAAGCGCAGAAGCTAAAGGCGATAGTCCACTGTGTCCACCCATGTGGTTCCACTTGCTGCCCACCAGCAGCAACTTAGGCTTTTTATCCACGCATGCTGCCCCCACACTAGCCGGTCTTACCCCCTATAGTGTTGTCTGCGGTACGCCAAGCCGACAATAGGGACGGTCCGCGCCGAATTTAGGCAGAATTGCCCCGTTTTCAGACTGAGCAGCACTTTCCTTACCCAGGCCTCGGAACGCCCATGCGTGGCTCTGCCGAAATGACATGGAGCGCCAGTGACTGTTTTTTAAATGCTTCACTTCGCGCAATAGAGATAAGCATGCCAGTGAAGAGGTAAACGGTCTCCGAGCCATGCATGGGGTTGAAAAGCGACAGAAGGGCTATCGGAAACAACACGCCCGTCGCACCAAGTCCGATGCCCAGAAAGAACATGAGCCAGACGAACAGGCCTGCCACGCCCGCAATGATCATGAGATCAAGGGGGGTGCAGAATATGGCATTGGTTCCCGGGCCGAGACCCATCACATAGCCTGCAACATAGGTGAAATGATATTCAACAAAGCCGACGCCATAGCCAAGGATATTGCCCTTCAGCAAATCAGCGGCATATTGAAAGGCGAGGCCTCGTTCCGCTTCGAGGCGGATCTGCATATTGTCAGCGGAAAATTCTGCTGCGAAATTCCACCAGTAAAATGCTGCCGCTGCCGCAAATAATATCAGCTTGATGGGCAAGAAGGTTCTACCGTGCATCAGAAATATCGCGCCACAGGCGATAAGCGCGGTCTTTGATCCAGAGAGCAAGGAGGCCGCGCCGTTGAGCGCGATAAGTATGAGAAATGCCGGCGTGGAACGGGTGCGCAGGAACAGTATATAGGTAAACAACACGAAATAGACAGCTAGCCAGTTTCGCTCTTTGAACGAGCCGTGCAGCGCGCCCTGGCCAAAATCCAGCTCTTGATAGAGATAAGGTATTTCGTAGAGCTGGATGACATATTGGACGGCCAGCATCGCAAACAGGAATAGATACCCGAGTGGCAGATTGCGACCGCTATAGGATCGCCCGAACCAGCGGCCAACACAGTAGAAGCCAGGATAGATTACAGCAAATTTGATGATCTGCTCAGTCGCCTTCACGCGTCCGAAATTCTGCAAGAATGTGGCTAGCAGCAGGACGATGATGAACAGAGCAAAGACTGCGCCTTCTCGTCCTGTCAGACGGATTTTGCCAAGCATCAAACCGATGGCCGCTGTCGCGAGCATCCAGACGTGGGATGGCTGGGCAATTCCGATTTGGACCACCTGCAAGGGTAAGGTTATCATGCCGATGCAGAACAGGATGTTCGTCAGCACATCATCATTGGTCAGGGGCGCGGGCGCATCGGAATGGAAATGGCGCAGATGATTACGCCGGAGCAACCGGGCGAGATAGGGCATGCGGGCCTGGACGGTCATTGGGAGCACCCAGACGCTGCGGGCAGCTGTGTTGAGCCATGGAATTTCATGGGCCGATCTGTCGCAACAAAGCGGTCAATAAATATCTGCCGTTTGCCCGAGCCGGGCACAGCGGCCACATAGAGGCTCTTTTCGTGATCGGCGCTGTAGGCGTGGCTGCCGCCGGGGACTTCGACCCACCGATAACCTGGCTCCGCAGGCGATCCGCTCACTGCGGTAAAGCAGCTCATCGGCGGCGCTGAACCGACATGCGCCAGATTTGCCACAGTCCCATCAGTCTCTATCCGCATGGATGCATATACCCACCATTGCCCCTTTGCAGGCAGCTTATCGAGTTTGAGCTGAACATTCCATCCGGGATTGCGGCCATCCAGCATGACGGCAGCGCCATCGCTTGCCCCGGCGTCAGCGACGATATGCGCGTTGTCATAGAGGTTGAACGATAGGTCCTGCACATCATGCCATTGCGCCGGCGCCTTCCCATCGAACAGAGGCGCGGTCGGCGCCTTGCGCATGATGTTGAGCCTCTCCACCAGTGCAGGAATAGGCCCGCCCTGATAAAATTGGGTGACCTTGGCCTCCTTTATGGCCGCGAGCAGCCTGTCAGTCTTGGCTTTGACCGCTGTAGCCGTGGCAATGCCCAATTGTGGCGCGACCGACTGATATTCGGCGCGCCGGATGAGCGTCACATAGTCAAGGCCAATGCGAGCTTCCCTCACTCTGCTGGCAAAAGGCGTTCCGGTCGTTTCTTTCTCGGCCTGATCAAACAGACTATTGGCCGCGACCATGAAAGACGGGTCAAACATCTTCAGATCAACTTGCGTCTTCTCAGGCAGCCTGTCGCCAGTGGACGCAATCTTGCTATGGTAGAGAGTGATATAGGCTTGAATGGCTTTGCTGGCAGGGCCGTAATAGCGGTCGCAAAAGTCGGCAATAAGCGCGTTGACGTCCTGGTTCGGATCCCAAAGCAGCCGGGCGAAGAGCCAGGCGCGCAACGCGGAGAATTCGCTCCCGGGCGTGTCCCAACTCCCTTCGGCAAAATAGCCTTGAACATGATTCAGGCCACCGAGCCACTGGATGCTCTTGGCGATCGGAAAAATATTGGGCGTTGGCTGAATGAAGCCGCTGAAATTTGTGATATGGTCCCAAACAAGGATATTCTTGGAAATGGCATTCCACCCCGTCAGGCCATCGCGGATGCTGGCATTGGCCTGGTCGGACAGAGGGTGGCTATAATCGACCTGAATGGTCATCGGATAGACAAGCAAAAAGTCAGGGACTGTCATGCCCGTAGGAGGCGCAAAGCTCCAATGATAGGCATTGAACGCAAGGCGCGCTCCGGGCAAAATCGCGCGCACCTGCTGCGCGACGTCAATCATCATATCGAGCCGGGGCGCCGAGGCAAATCCGCCATGCTTGTCGGCGAAGTCCCGGCTTTGCGGGTCCATGTCCCAACCCCAATCCTGGTCATTGATCGCGTACCAGACGTCGCGATAGTCAGGGAGCTGCCGCAGCCTGTCGACAACGGCCGCGGCCATGGCGGCGCGCATGCCCTTGTTCATCATGGCAAGCTGCCCGCCTGCATACCAGTCGGGATGCGCCGCTCCGAACTTGTCTGGTGGCAGGAGAGCAAAAAATGGGTCACCAGACCCGGGTATCTGCCAACTGCGGTTCCAGCTGTTAATCTCAGGAGGCGTCGGCTGATAGGCTGGCCCATGCGACTCCCCATTGAGCAGATTATGCTGCCGCCACGCTTTGTCCTGCGCCTCTGCAATGAGAATCTCGCGAAAGGCGAAACGGGGCCGATGGGTTTCGTTCAGCGGCGAAAGCCGAACAGCCGTAGATTTTGGGATATCCGTCACGGTGGGGGATAGCCAGCGAACATCAAATTTATGATCGAGGAGCCAATTCACCCCATACATGGTGCCCCGCGGTGTCCGACCTGTGATTATCACATTCGGGCCGACCGAGCGAAGGAGGAACCCGTCATCGCCTAGACCTTCAAGGTCTGCCTTGCTGACATGAGTGCGAGCCAGCGCATTCTGGTTGCCGACAATCAGAAGTGGCCTGGACGACCGGCGCTCATCGCTACTGAGCGCGGGGGCAGTCTCGCCGGTCATTTTTGCGAGAGTGTCTGCCAGTGCGACGGCTGACGACAATGTGATATAGTCCTCGCTCCGACCGACATGGACAGCGACCGCCAATTTGGCGTTAGCGATGATGTCATGGTCCCGCGAGGCGGAAGGTGCCGCTGACTGCGCCGTTCCGGCCTCTCCCTTCGTCAGGAACTTGCTGTCCAGAATTTGTTGTCGAAGAGCATCGTTGGGGTGCGCAGCAGCGTCGTCCGTCGGGACAAGCTCGACGCCACTATAATAAGCCGTGCCCGCAGTTGCACGCTCCTTCCTCAAATAGAGGAGAAGTTGATCAGCATCAGCGGGCGCCGTTATGACCGTGGTAAAAGTCTTCCAGCCATGGGTGCCACCAGTGACTATGACGGCCGCCTCCATATGCCCTTGGGTTGCGACCGGAACCTCCCCTCTCCAACCGGGATTCACGCCTGGGCCGCGCGCGCTCATCTGAATGAAGACACTGTTCGTGGGCGCATCCTGACACGCTATCTTGACGGTCAGCCGATAACGCTGGCCCCCTTTTGCCGGGATTTTATCCTGGGCGATGAAATCCCCGGCGATAGCAATGGCCGGGATATTTTCGAACTTGCGAAGGATGGGGGTTTGTTGCCCCCACCAAGGGCCGATGCCATCGGCAAAAGAGGGATTCTTTACGATATTGTCCTGTGCGCAGGCCGGCGCGGCGAGCGTGAAAAGCAACAGCAAGGCAGCCAGACCGTGAATCCGACTACTGAAAGCCCACCATATCTTCTGACGCATCAGATCGTTCCTTGCTACCGGCTCCAACCGCTCCGATTGGGGTGGTTTTACTGCGTCGCGCGACTTGCCCACTGCGCGCATAGGCTGCGACCACAGCAGCAATGCCCGGCTGCTTGAAAACGGGCAGCGTAAACTTGCGCGCAAAAATGAACAGGCTGCGAATATGCTCACGGCCTGCCCGGCTTGCCAATGGCGCAAGCCCTTTCGCGCTGGCCCGTTGATGTTCATGGACAAGGCAGGCCCCGGGGATCGCCCGAACCTTCAGGCCAGAATGCCAAATGCGCGCGCAGAGATCGAGATCTTCCATATAAAGGAAATAACGATCGTCCATGCCGCCAATGGCTCGAAAGGCGTCACCCCGTGCGATGAAGCCCGTTCCCATGACCCATTCCGCGTCAAAGGGAGCATTGGTTGCCCACTCGGCTTTCATGAGATGTCGATCCATGCGTTTGCCGAGTAATTTTCGGACGCTGCCTACGCGGCGACCCAGAATATCGATCAAGGCATAGAAGCGCCGGGCCGAATATTGTCGGGTGCCGTCGGGATTGATGAGGTCCAGGCCAACCAGGCCGACATCCGCATTGGCATCCATATAGTCTAGTACGGGCTGCAGGCTGTTGCTTTCGAACAGCGTGTCCGGATTGAGGACGAGAATATAGTCCTCCGTGGAGCCCAGTGCGCCAAGATTTACGCCCGAGCCAAAGCCTGCATTGGTCAGGGATTCGACCATATTTATCTGTGGCAATGAGTCCGTCAGTAGCTCGATGGAATTATCGGGGGAAGCATTGTCCACCACAAAAATCTGTGATGGTTGCGCGATATCATGGGCAATCAAGGACTCGACGCAGCGAACCACGAAGTGCGCTGTTTGGTAATTCACAATAATTACGCGAAGCTTGCCAGCACTCAAAAGTCCATCCCCATGTATTGATTGAAGCGCTAGCTCAAGCTGACGCGATTCGCCAGTGACCAAAACTTAACCGCCATCTTGTCCCAGCTAAAATGAGTCGCCCGTTCAATACCCCTGTCTATGAGATCCTGCCGCAATTTCTCATCAGTACTTACTCGTCTGATCGCAGCGCTGATCTCATTTTCAGAATGGGGGTCAACTATCAGCGCAGCATCGCCTGCGATTTCCGGCATGGACGTGACATTAGACGTTATGACAGGAACGCCACTCGCCATTGCTTCAACTATCGGCAGGCCAAATCCTTCGTACAGCGATATAAATAGCAGGGCAATGGCACCAGAATATAGCTTTGGCATATCCGATTCTGGTAATTTTCCGATAAAATGAACATAGTCTGCAACGCCATATTGTTTGGATGTCTTATTTAGATCTGAATTTCCTGATCCAGTCATGACCAAATGGACGCCAATTTGCGATACATTTGATTTTGCATATGACTGTATAAGTTTAATAAGATTCTTATAATTACGATAATTTCCCGGATATACAATATACTTAAATCCGAGATCAAGTTTCTCGTCATTTATTCTGAAAGCTTCTGAACACCCATTATAAATGGTGTGGATTTTATCTGGATTTATTTTAGACCATTTGACAAATTCGCACTTGGTATAGTCAGATGGGCAGATGATTGCTTCGCAGTTGCGATAGAGCCGTTTGAGGACGACGTCGTAATAGACCCGCTTGAATGTCCCATAATAGTGCAGGTGGGTAAGATCATGGACAAACACTATTGATCGACCGGCATGCAATAAAGGGGGGATGAAGCCGAACGAAAGGTAGGTCAACTGCTTAGATTTACTATGTTTGCGTATTGCCTGGGTGACGCGCAAAGGAGAGAAGGGAGAGCCGATGGATCCCTTCACGTCGAGATCGACAATCTCAACGTCGGCAGGGCGTCGCGCTTCGAGCTCGCTCTGGACAATGCCGATGCCGGTGCCGGCCGGCCAGCGCCGGTCAGCGAAATAGCGCAGCTTGGTAGAGAAGGTCATCGACTTTGCCGAACGGGTGTGCCGGAATCTGCCCATCCAAGCAGTCGCTCGCGGCAAGCGATAGAGCGATAGCGCGCTTGCGCCACGCGCCCGCGCAGAAGGGCTGCCGTGGCGCCGAGCAAGGGCCGTAGCGACATATAGGCGACAAACCACAGCGGATATTTGCCCATGCGAAGCACGCGGCCAAACCCTCGGTTATAGCGTTTGCCGCGATTGAGCGCAGCTTGATCAAAGACCGCCAAAGGTTCGGGATGCGCGATTTTCAGCTCTGGGTCATAGCGACCAGTCGCGCCCATTGCGAGGGCGCGGAGCATGAGTTCCGTTTCTTCGCCGGCGCCCCATTGCGAGTCGGCTCCGACGCCCAGATCCTCATTAAATCCTCCAGCGCGAGCGACCACGTCCGACCGATAAAAAGTAGTGTAGGATGTCTGACTGACCCAGATGTTGAAGCGGTTGAGAGCGTGGGGTTCTTTTCCCCAACGCCCCTGCGACGGCTCTCCGCGCGGTGTGATACTCATACCCGTATAGATCGCGGTTTCCGGCTCAGCTGAGAATACGCCAATTGCCCGGGCAATGGCGTCGGGCGGATAGACACAATCATCGTCAGGAAATGCAACGATCTCCCCGACCAGTTGCCGCAGGCCGAGATTTCGGCCTTTTGACAGCCCACGCCTCGGATCCTTGATGTACACGATAGGCAATCGGTTGATGAATTTCTCAACCACGACCTTGGTTCCGTCATTATCACTTTGATCGACTATGATGATCTGATCCGGCTGACGAGACTGGGCTTGCAGGGAGTCCAGTAATTCCCGGATTTGACCCGGCCGATTCAGCGTCGAGGTTACAAGAGAAATCCTCATCAAATCCCTTTGCATCTTGATAGGGGCAATGAACGCCGAGCGGGCATTCGTTTATTTATTCAACATGTCAAGTTGAGCTCCTGCGCACTCTTCACGTCATTAGCTGAGAGTCATGCAGATTTCCTTTGATCGCTTTGACACGATGGCAACAGACTGAAGCTCATCGGGCGATTCGGCCAATCCGAGACCCCTTCGTCCCATAAAGTCCCGTGATAGTGGCTGAAGATCAATGTCTGAAAAGGGGGGCGTGTCCTGAATCGCCGACACTGAGACACACACATCTGCAGCGGCGCATGACGCATCTCCAAGGCTTGTCCAGCCTGCTGACACCTTGATTTTGCTGCAATTGCGGGCATTATCCGCACTTGTCTTTGATTCATGCAATCATTGACGTTCATTGTTAATTTCGTCCGGAGCTGCAAGTTAGTGGCGGGATTTATTATCGATTCGCGGAGTTTGTCTCGAAAAAACGCGAAACTGTCCTTGAAGGGGCTCAATTTGAATTTGCTGCAGTCGCCAAATTTGTGCATGACGGAAAGGTGATCTGGACTGGCTGCACTTGATCCCACGGAGACTCTTTTGAAAGACAACACGTCGATCCGCTATGATGCTCCGGATGGTGGCGCGCCCTGGACCAAAAAATTCAGTGCGCCCAAGGCAGGCCAGGCAATGCTTGACGTGTTCAAGCGTCGCCGCCGTGTTTTTACCGTCGTCACGTTGGTCGTGTTTATGCTTCTCGCAGCCGCCATAGTATCGATGACGCCCAAGTCGATCGCGACGACAAAGGTAAAGCTTGATCCGACGCGTGATGCTTTGGCCGCGGGCGAGCAGAAGCTTCGCCCGGAAGCACCAGACCAGGTGCTCGTTGATACCGAGGTCTCGGTCATGAAGTCGCGCGATGTGGCCCGCGTGGTTGTCGTGAAGCTCGGTCTGGACAAGAATCCGGAATTTGCCGGCGCCCTTGCTTCCGCGCCGATAACAAGCCCTGGCGCACGCAATGTGATTTTGGACGAGGTATCGGATCGGGTTCTCGCCAATCTGGAGGTGGAGCGCGAGAAGGGAACCTATATTGTAGGGCTTTCCTTCACAGCCAAAAAGCCAGCGGATGCGGCCCGAATAGCCAATGGTTTTGCAGACGCCTATATTGAACAAAGTCTCTCTTCGCGCACAGGTACGGCCGGGCAGCAGGCCAAATTTCTGGAAAAGAGCGTCGCAAATCTCAAGAACAAGCTAGAGCAGTCTGACGCGCAATTTGCCCAATATGCTTCCAAGGCAGGCGTAATGGCAGGCCGGGGAGGCGGCGATGGATTTTCAGGCACGGTGACGGATGCGGAGGTCGCTCCGCTCACCTCGCAGGTCGCAGAAGCCGAGTCTGAAGCCGCTGCGGCGGCCTCTAAGCTAGCCTCGGCCCGGGCCCAGGTAGCGGCAGGGGGACTGGATTCCATTGCCAATGTTTTGGATTCTCCCGTCGTCACGTCTCTGCGTCAGCAGCGGGCGGAAGTTGCGCGGGAACTGGGAGATTCGCATTCCCGTTATGGTCCGAACCACCCTGTTACGGTCATGGCAAAAGAACGGGCAGACCGTATCGATCAGCAGATCAGTGATGAGGGGCGCCGCATATTGGCGAGCCTTTCGAGCGATGCTGCAGCGACCTCCGCACGCGCATCGGCATTACGCAGTCAGCTTTCAGCCCTCCGGGGCCAGCAGGCTGCCAATACGCGTGCCTCTGTCGTGGCGACCAGCCTCCAGCTTCGCTCAGACAGCGACCGTGAGGCCTATAATCGCGAGCGGGAGCAATTTCAGCAGGTCAATCAATTGGCCAACAACACGATGTCTCAGGCAACCATCGTGGAACCAGCGAGCGCGAAGATCGTGAAAAGCTCTCCCAACAAGCCATTCTATCTTGTTATCGGTCTTGTATTTGCAGCGGTGGTGGGCAGCGGCGTTATAGGGGCGCAGGAGGCGCTTGCCACCGGACTTCGGATGCCCGCTGATCTTGAAAATGAACTGGGCATCCCCTTCATCGTTTCGGTTCCCAAGTTGAAAGGCACCAGTCCAGCGGGCACGAGTCCGGCGGATATCATCATCGATGCCCCCGTATCGCCTTTCGCTGAAGCATTCCGCATCGCGCGAAGCACGCTGCTATCGGGTGGCACAGATACAACGCAACCACGCATCATCTCGATGATGTCGACGCTGCCAGACGAAGGAAAGACTACCTGCTCGCTCGCCATTGCCCGAGTGCTGGCAATGAGTGGAGAGAAGGTTCTGCTCATGGACTGCGATCTTCGTCAGATCGGTCTCACCCGCGCTGTCGGCGGGGAAGGGCGAACGGGCCTGGTTGAGATTTTACAGGATGGAGTGGACGTCGATCGAGCAATCTATCCGGATCGCGCACCGGGTCTTGATGTCATTTCCATCTCCGCGCCATTGTTCACGCCCCAGGACCTTTTTGGAAAACAGGGCAAGATGGAGCCTTTGCTCAAATCTTTGCTGCTGCGATACGACCGCATCGTTCTGGACTGCCCGCCGTTGTTGGGTGTTGCCGATGCCCGCGCTCTGGCTGATTTTTCCGATGCTGCCATTTTGCTGGTTAAGTGGAACAATACGCCAGCAAGCTCCGTCCATGCAGCCCTTGCGCGGTTTGAAGGTGACCTATCGCTCGTAAGGGGTGCCATTTTCACCATGGTCGACGCAAATTCCGAAGCCATCGGCGCGATGTACTATTCTCGCAAATACACCAAATATTATCAGACGGCATGATCGCTGCTTTGGATTTTCTAGAGCAATAAGTCTCAGCGGGAGGTATCTTTCCCCCTACGCGAGCCTTTAGTGCGCGCGGAGATCGCCAGATCTTTGTGAAGGGGCGAAATCGATTTCCCATTTTGACGCATTGACGCGCCAAAGAGGGGGAATTGGCACGCGACTAAGGCTGGTGGCGACGCTTGCATCGTGACAGTAGCGAAGAGCAGGAATGCAAAGGGGGAATGATGATCAGAGATATTGACCTCTGGATTACGCTCTTCGTGAATCAGCATGGTAGCCATACCAAGCCCTTCGATTTTTTCGTCATCGAAATCCTTAACCGCACAACTTATAATTTCCTTCCAGTCATGACCCTATGGTTTGCGATCTTCTTCATGAAGCCGATGGAGACGTATCGTAGGATTGCGCTTGAAGGACTTATTGGCGCATTTTGCGCTATCATGACGTCCCGCTTGATCGGCTATCTAGGACCACATCATCCAAGACCCGCCTTTGATCCAACCGTGCCGTTCACGCTTCCCTCGGGTCTTGGACCGCACGAAATCATGCGGGACTACAGTTCTTTTCCCAGCGAACATGCCACGCTAGCCTTTGCGATCGCAGTCTCCATTTGGCGCGCTTCGCCTGCCCTGGGTGTTATCGCCACAGGCTGGGCCGTATGCGTGGTTGCTTTTGTGCGGCTCTATGGCGGATGGCATTTTTTCTTCGATCTCGTTGGTGGCGCGGTACTTGGCACCGCCTGGGTGCTCACTTTGGCGCGCGCGCGCTTCCTGACGGCGCGACCGGTGAACATTTTGATGGAGACGAGCGTCCGGCACGAACCTCTGTTCATGGGAGGACTGTTGATCCTCATGTTCCAAATGATGACTTTTTTTGATGATGTACGCTTCCTTGGCGGCGCGGTCGCTGGATTCCTGACAAGAAAAATAACTGGATGAGAGGCTTGGCATGTCTTTATCTCGCGACGCACGGCGTTCGCAGAAGGATAGGGGGATCTGGTGAGCGTTTCAGACCATAGATCAGCCATTGGCTATATTCCGTCGATCGACGGGCTTCGTACCATTGCCGTTGTTTCGGTTTTTCTTTTTCATCTCAAATCGGCCTTTCTTCCTGGCGGATTTGTCGGGGTGGATGTCTTTTTCGTCATTTCTGGCTTTGTCGTGACGGCATCCTTGATGGATCGTCGTTTCAATAGCCTGAAACAGCTCATTCTGTTTTTCTATGCCCGGCGGCTTGTGCGCATCATGCCTGCGCTTCTGGTGATGCTTTTAGCCACCATGCTGCTTTCCAACTTTTTTGTGCCAAGCAGCTGGCTTAGCGGCTTTTCCGACGATGTGGGAAAATCGGCTTTTGTCGGCGTCAGCAACATCACCCTCGCCTTGCGGAGCGACTCCTATTTCGCGCCTGCCGATGCGTTCGATCCCTACCTACATACCTGGTCGCTTGGCGTTGAAGAACAGTTCTACCTCATATTTCCCTTCCTTATCTACTGGCACCAAGCGAGGAAGCAGGACAGGGACTTTGACCGCGCGACGCTAAGTGTGATCGCGCTCATCAGCGTTGCATCGTTGGCGTTAAGCGGCTGGCTTTCCGGTGACCTGCAGCGCTACGCCTTTTACTTCATGCCGCCACGGTTCTGGGAGCTTGGCCTTGGCATGCTATTATGCCTTTCGGTGGCGCGATGGCGTCCCCTTCTTGCCGCCGCGCCGGCGTCCCTTGCAGCTCTCGCGCTAATGCTCGCTAGCGCGGGGCTGCTCGTGTCATTCGCCATGCCCGAGAGTGATCGCTTCCCGTTTCCCATGGCATTGCTGCCAACGCTTTCGACGGTTCTTCTTATTGCTATTCTTGTCGCGCGCAATGAAGGTATTGCATCGCGATCCTTATCCACGTCGCTGATGGTGGGCCTGGGCAAGCGCTCTTATTCCATCTATCTTTGGCATTGGCCGGTCTTCGTGCTGATGCGCTGGACGACAGGGCTTCATACGCCCTTGCTCATGATCATTGGCGCCGTAGTGGCGCTTTTGGCCGGATGCCTATCCTATATGCTTGTCGAGCAGCCAACCCGCGAACACCCCATGATCATCAAGATGCCGCGTGGCAGGATCGTTACCGCAAGTGTGGCCGTCATTCTCATCTGCACGACGCTCGGCTTTGGAATGGTACGGTTCAAAGGCAAGATGTCGCTCAGCGAAACCGCGCACTTCTCCCTGTGGTATGCCGATCAATATAAGAAATTATCCCCGCAGTTAAGCAAATGTGAGATTGCAAGGAACGATGAATTTGGCGCTGCGGGCCATATCGCCCGGTTTGTGCCGAACCATTGCCAGATGCCCGCGCAGCAGGGACAGCTGGTCGCCATCGGCGATTCTCATGCGATCGTCTATGATCCAATGCTCAGACAATATGCTGCGGCGACGGGACGCCGGGTGGCGCTCATGTATAATGGCGGCTGTTCGTTTCTTCCGCTCAACATTCCAATGGCGAAAAATGCGCGCTGTGCTGCGGCGACCGCGGCCTCAACGGCAGCATTGCAGAAAAGCCTGACGAGAGGGGATATACTTTTCCTGCCCTCGCTCAGAATCCAGCGGATCGAGGATCAGTGGGTCGAGCTTCCAGCCACGAAAGTGGAGAAATCGCCGCCGCTGCAGCGCGGCGATGCCGTCGCCGAAGCCACGCAATTATTGCGGACTTTGAGCGCGAAGGGGGTACGGATCGTGTTCGAAGCGCCCACACCGCTCTTTAGATCTCCCCCATTCCGCTGCTCGGACTGGTTCAACAGAAGCAATCCCATTTGTGCGCCTGGCTTGACCATGCCGCGGCAAGAGATTTTGGACCTTCGTGCGCCAGTGCTCGCAGCGATGCAGGAGGTCGCCGGAAATGTGGAGGGGGTGGCAATTTGGGACCCGATGCCGACTCTCTGCCCGACGTCTGTCTGCCCGTCGGTCATTGGGAAGACCCCACTTTTCTTCGATGCCGATCATCTGAGCGGCTATAGCAATGACCTACTATACCCAAGTTTCTCGCGGTTTATGGGAAAGCTGGACGCGCCAGTCGCCAAGGTCGGCCCTCAGCGCGCGGCGCTCTAAAGGGTTGGCGCCTGTCGGGCAGATGCGGATGCGAACTGACGCCTGCTCAGGTCTGAAGCATGATCATATGATGTGACCATATCGTCAGCACCATGAGCTTGAGGCAGAGTTTTTGCACCAACGGTGTGAAAGCAAGATGCCGCTTGCCTGATGTGACAAGGGACCGTGGCGCAAGGGAGCGCTTACGCCGTGTTCGGACGGGGGCTTTCCACCCGACAGTCGGGATCTTCAGATCCGCCTCGGCGATCGCCGCCAATTCAGAGAGCCGTGACCGCCTCGCCATGACCCCAGGCGTTTCGGAAAGGCCTAGCGCTTTCAGCATTTCTGCCCAGCGATACACCCAGTCATGGCGTCGCAAGGCATGCATAGCGGCCTGTGTCGACGCTCGGCTGATGCGCGTATGATCCTTCTGCAGCTCATGGTAGAAGCTGCGTACATCCAACGGATCCAAAGGCATTTCGATCAGCGCGTCCGGCCAGTCGAAGAGCTGTCGGAACTCGGCCACCTTTGGAGCGCTGCCAATCTGGACGGCGCCGCCTGCAGCGCCCTCAAACAGACGCGTGGGAAGAGCATCCTCCACAGATGCTGAAGAGGATTTGGCTGCCGCCGTAAACCCAAAGCTTATGAAAAAGCGGCTGTGGCGGATGACATGATGCGTGCGCATCCGCGCGGCCTCATATCCATTTGCCACCGGTCCCGGCTGATGGTCCCACAGATAAAACAGCTCGCCGGTACGCGTCATGTCGACAAGCTGCTCATGGACCGGCTCGAGGCCTCTGCCCATGCCATAAATGTCGATGCTGCGATTCTCGGGGGCAGGGTAGGGCGTCGCCTTGAGGCAATCAGCCGCAGCCGGCAGGAAGCTGCATGGTGTCGACGTATATTTCTGGATTGTTTGAACGCCGGCGGCATTGAAGAGGAAAACATGATCGAAATCATCAAGCAGTTTGAGGTAATGGCGGTCCTGATGCGCTTTTGAACTCCAACTCTCGAAAAGGAAGACGGCTGACCGCGGTGCGCACTCCTGCCACCCTTTGAGGGCCTTTAGCATCAACAGATTCTCGGGGTTCATGCCGACATAGACAAAACAGTCGAACCTATCCGTAATGCTGATCTCGTCGACCGAAAGCCGGGGCAGCCCGGTGAGGCGCCGCTCCACGCCGGATCGCATCTTCCACAGTCTTCCACGCGCGCGGTCAGGGAGAGATATGATGGTTGAATCGCTGGTCGACGCAATGGCTTGGACTGCCTCCCAGCAAAGACCATTATAGAGATGGCGCCCGTTATTAAAATCTGACGCAAGGCATATTTTCAGATTTTGCATTGGCCCCCCGCTGCAACGCCATCTACCTACACTATAATCGATATCGCCAGTCGCGACCGCGAAAGGAGAGTCGATCTCGCAAGAAACGACTCGAAAAAACCATGTCCTATTGTGTAGCGACACCGGCGCAATTCAAGACAAAATATTGCTGTGTAGCGCGCCAACCTAAGCAGATCGTCGTTGCTCGTCATGAGCAGCAAAGCGGCTCTTGTTCTTGGGATGTCAAAGGCACCAAGCTTTAATAGCGGTTGCTGCTGCGGGATTTGCGGCGGGGGTCCTGATAGTAGGAATGCCACCTGCGCGCCTTGCGGCGTCGTTCCCGTCTCGCATCGAGGATCATCTTGAGGAGGAAGGCGGCCGAACCGAAAAATCCGACGCCGCATGCCCCTAGGAGAATGGCTTCAATTTCCACTTACGCAAATTTCCCACGCCGGAGGGACGGCAAACGAGTCTTAGAATTCCCTATCACAAATATAGGGTCCGCTGACTTGATTTCACATAGCTCCCAAATGCTCGCCAGTGCCATGAAAATCGGCTTTTTAATGGGCATTGGGATGCCATCGCTGACCCCGCAGGTAAGAGCTTTGGGCCGTATCACTGACATTTAATGACCGGAGGCTGAACAGGGATTGCATCTGCCTGGAGCGTCCCGTTTTGGACAGCAGGCCGTCGTGCAGCTTGCCTGATCATGGGGGGCATGCAAACATTGCGGAGACACTTCGGATTCAAACAGCATGAGCACGCCAGGGCGAGTCGAGAATCACCACAATAATGCTTTGGGTTTCTTCCGCCTTTTATTTGCTTCCCTCGTAATCATCTCCCATGTCGCTGAAGTTGCCGACGGCGATCGCCATCGGGAAATTCTAACAAAAATATTTGGTACGCTGAGCTTTGGAGAGCTGGCGGTTACTGGCTTCTTTATTATTAGCGGTTATCTCATCTCCGCCAGTTTTCTGAGCAGTGCTTCGATCATCTCCTATCTTCGCAAGCGGGTGGTGCGGATATACCCAGCCTTCATCGTTGCATTCATCATCTGCGTCTTTCTCGTCGCACCTCTTGGAGGCGCGACCCAGTTCACGGCGAAAGCCTATGCCCATGAGATTGTCAGGCTGCTCGCGCTATTACCGCCGGATCTGCCAGCTTTTCCCGGCAGTCATATTCCGGTGCTGAATGGCGCAATGTGGACAATCGCTTATGAATTTCGCTGCTATGTTCTGGTGATCATTCTCGGAGTGACCGGCGCATTCAAGAGAAAGTGGATCATTCCCTCTCTTTCGCTGCTGTGCATGATATTTTTTCATGTGCTGCCCCCGGCCCAGATGGCGCAACTTGAGAAGATCCCCTATTCCGACCTTGTCGTAGGCGGCATTCTTCCGGATTTGCGGTTCATCGGGATTTTCCTGATGGGGTCGACCTTTTTTCTGTATCGTGACAAGATCCACTTTACGGCAGCAGGCACGATCGCCGCATTTTTCGCGATGCTCATCGCCCTTTCGATACGCTTGATGCCAGATACAAGCGTCGCGATCTCCTTAGGATTCTTCATCTTCGGCGTTGCTACGCTTAGCGGTGATACATGGTTGACGCGGATCAATAACGACAATGACATATCCTATGGCGTCTACCTCTACGGCTGGCCGATCACAAAATTGATCAACTGGTGGTGGCCCACAATGGATTTGGCGCTCGTAGGCACCCTCACGTTCCTCGGCGCCTGTGCATGTGGGTGGCTCAGCTGGCGCATTGTCGAAAAGCCCGTGATGAGCCTGATGCGATCAAGAAGCAGGGTTGGTTACGCAGGGTTGGACCGGATTACCAACCGCACGGCCGGTTAGGCCATCGACTTATGTCTAGCTGGCTCGGCCAGAAACATTTGGTACGAATAGCGAAGAGTTTTTTCATCAAACCTCTGGAGGCCAACGCTAAGCAAAGTTGGGAAATCAAGATTTACGTGATCGAACAAAAGCTTAGCCTGATTTTCAGTCTGTTTCAAAATGGCACGAAAAATGATTCGTTTCGGAAGCGCGCATTTTGTACGTTCGCAGTGCGGTTCGGGTCATCCGATTCGCCAACAAATTTGGTCGCAGCAGGATTTGGCATGATTGAAGAGGATTCACCGTCGCCGCTTTGGGGCTGGATTAGTCGTGCCGTCTCGCGAGAATGCGCATCAGCAGTCTTGTTGGCCTGCTGGTTACTACTCTCTATTGTCGCTATGACAGTATTTTGCTTCGAGCTTCTCAAAAAGCCTTTCAGCCGTAACCCTGATTCCGGGAACAACGAGCGTGGCTTGGGGTATGGAAGCGTCTCGTCGCGCGACGCTGTCTGAGCGCAGCTCAGAATTTTAGTGTATAGCACTCTGAAGATGATGATCTTCGACAAGGCGTTGGTCAGCCGTGGTCAGTGTCCAGCGCTGATCGTCTTGAAGGCCAAGAGCCGTTAATTTGCCAGTGCGATAGGCGGCCGTGTCAATGCCAATGCGGTTGGTGTTGATACTGACACTGTCCGTCTCGCTGTGACCATGGACGATAAAGGCGGGATGCTGGCGCCAGCTGCTAAGAAACGGCTCTCTGATCCATAGCAGATCGGCGGGATCCTGGTCTTCGAGGGCAACGCCTGGCTTGATCCCAGCGTGGACGAAGAAATAATCATCTTCCCTCTGAAATAGCGGAAGGCCCGCAAGCCAGTCCGAAATTTCGCGCGGTACTAGAGCACGAAATGCCCGGATGAGCTCAAGCTGCTGCTTTTCGCCAAGGACACTTTGCTTGATCAGTTCATCATCGACGCCCCAACTGGCCATTGTGGCGACCCCACCAAAACTAATCCAGAAACGCAGTGCATCGATATTGCCGTTAAGCACATCCAGCATGGTCTGCTCATGATTGCCTCTGAGGCATATGATGCTATCGCGGTCGCGCAAGGCATAGAGTAACCGGCACACATCGGCCGATTGCGGCCCGCGATCTACAATATCACCGAGGATAATAATTTTGGTCTTCGCGTCCTCGCGTGCTGCGCCATCCCGCTCTATTCTTTGCATAATATCGCCAAGGAGGTGCAGGCATCCGTGGATGTCACCAATCGCATAGATACGCGTGCCCTGGCGTAGCCGAGGTTTTCGTTTGCCGAATATGAAATGCCTCATCAGGCCGCGTTAACACTTCTCGCGCTTGCAGCAAAGACGGTAGTGGCTGCTTCTGTCCCAGGACGGGGCGGATCATCAAGAAAAAGAGCAATATGCCCGACATCTCATGCTTTCTTTTGCGTTTTTTTACGCTGAAATATTTAACATATGTCTTCGCAATTGCGGCGGATAGTTAGCAAGCGGCTGCTTTTTTCGTAGTTTGTCAGATCCTTACGCCTTTTCGGGCGTTGCCTTGAACGATGACGCAATGTCGACAATTGAAGAACATCGGACGTTTTGCGCCCCCGGCTCTGGAGATGCCACCCTCGCAATCAGGCATATTTGCCCTTGATCTGATCTGCAGACTTTCCCAAGAGCCGCTTATGGCCACATCTGCTCCTACCGAATCTCCCGTCAAGCTGGTTCGCACCAAACGGTTTGGCGATGATCGCGGTTGGTTTAGCGAAACCTATAGCGAGCAGAGCTGGGCCGCGTTGGGTGTCTCCAGCAAATTCGTCCAGGACAATCATAGCTTGTCTCGCCAGGCTGGCACGTTGCGCGGCATCCATTTCCAATCTCCGCCCCACGCCCAGGACAAGCTCGTCCGGTGCACGCGCGGATCGATCATGGACTATGCCGTTGATTTGCGTCGGCACTCGCCAACCTATGGCGAGCATGTCGCCATCGAATTGAGCGCCGAAAATGGTTTGCAGCTATTTGTCCCTGTCGGCTTTGGACATGCTTTTGTCACGCTGACGGGTGATACTGAGGTCATATATAAGGTATCCGACGTCTACGCGCCGGATTGCGACGGTGGCATCCGTTGGAACTGCCCGTCGCTTGCGATCGATTGGCCGCTGCCCGCATCCGGACCGACGCTCTCGAATAAGGATGGAAAGCTTCCAGTCCTTGCGGAATTTGACAGTCCATTTACCTATGATGGCCGACCGCTGCTCCCGCTGTAAGACAGATGCGGTGGCAGGAAATGGAGGATTAGATGCGCATATTGGTGACGGGGGGCGCTGGCTTTATTGGCTCAGCGTTGGTGCGCCATCTTATCCATGAATCCCAGCATGAAGTCTTAAACTTCGACAAGCTGACCTATGCGGGAATTCTTGCATCGTTGGAGCCCATCCAACAGTCCCCCCGGTATCGCTTCGAGCGCGGAGATATATGCGACGGAGCGAAGGTGTCGGAGCTTCTCGCTGATTTTCGGCCAGACATCATCGCGCATTTGGCCGCCGAAAGCCATGTGGACAGGTCGATTGATGGGCCGGGTGACTTCATCCAGACAAACATTGTTGGCACCTTCACCTTGCTCAATCAGGCGCTACAATATTGGCAGGGCCTAGAAGGATCCCAGAAATCGGCGTTTCGCTTCCACCATATTTCGACGGACGAGGTTTTCGGATCTCTGGACGATGAGGGGTATTTCACAGAGGAAACAGCCTATGATCCTCGTTCGCCCTATTCTGCTTCCAAGGCGTCCTCCGATCATCTCGTGAGGGCTTGGGGTCACACTTATGACCTTCCGGTCCTTGTGACGAACTGCTCCAATAATTACGGCCCTTATCATTTTCCCGAAAAGCTTATTCCGCTCATCATCATCCGCGCCATGTCCGGCGAGCCGCTGCCGGTCTATGGAGATGGCAGCAATGTGCGTGATTGGCTCTTCGTCGAGGATCATGCTCGCGCTTTGCGGACCGTGTTTGAAACAGGCGTTCCTGGCCAGACCTACAACGTAGGGGGTAATTCCGAACGCAAGAATATTGATGTGGTGCGCACCATTTGCGCTGTGCTGGATGATCTGCATCCTAAGGCGAATGGCGCTTCATACGCTGAGCAGATCACATTTGTCGCGGATCGGCCGGGACATGACCACCGCTATGCCATCGATGCATCAAAGATTCTGAATAGGCTGGGCTGGGCACCACAAGTGAGCTTTGAGCAGGGTATTGCGACGACCGTACAATGGTATCTTGAGAATAGGGACTGGTGGGGTGCAATCCTGGCGGGCCGTTACAATACCGGTCGCCTTGGCTTGGCAGTGGCCGGCTGATGCGGAACATTCTCGTCACAGGCGGAGCAGGTCAAGTCGGCCTCGAGTTGCAGCGTCGCGATTGGGGCGAAAATATTGCTCTATGGGCACCCCCTCGCGAGGCACTGGATATTGGTTCATCATCTAGCGTGATGGATCAGTTCGGGCGTCAGAAGTTCGACGCGGTCATCAATGCAGCGGCTTATACAGCCGTCGACAAAGCCGAAACAGACAGTGCTTCAGCATTTCTCGTGAATGCGCAGGGGCCGGCAAATTTGGCAGAGGCGACGCGTTTGGCTGGAATCCCGCTCATACACATCTCTACCGACTATGTTTTCGACGGAAAGCGCGATGACTTGTACGACGAGGACGATCCAGTGTCGCCGCTTGGAGTCTATGGCGCTTCGAAGCTAGCCGGCGAATATGCCGTCAGATCCAGCAATGAACGTTCGGTTGTGATGCGGACGGCTTGGGTGCTTAGCGTTCATCGGGCCAACTTCCTCAAGACGATGTTGCGGCTTGCTGCAAATGCGGGGGGTGTCCGCGTGGTCGATGACCAGATTGGATGTCCCACAGCGGCCGCTGATATCGCAGCTGCTCTTAAGACGATCACGCTGCGGATGATGGATGATCCTCAGGCGCCGACCGGTGTCTTTCATTTCGTCAATGCAGGAGAGACAAGCTGGTGCGGCTTGGCGAAAGCGATTTTTGCCCAAAGCAAGGCGGCGGGTGGAGCATCTACGGACGTGACCGCAATAACGACAGACCAGTATCCCATTCCCGCCAAGCGCCCAGCGAATTCGCGCCTTTCTACACGAAAAATCACTGCTGAATTTGGTATCCGGCCTCGGGATTGGCAGCTTGCTGTCAATGACATTGTCACCGAACTAACAGATTCTTCTCTTCAGACGACGAGGGCCTAAGCACGTGAAGGGTATCATTCTCGCTGGCGGTTCGGGCACACGTCTGCATCCCATGACCTCGGTCACCTCAAAGCAGCTCATGCCGGTTTATGACAAACCCATGATCTACTATCCATTGTCGACCCTCATGCTTGCGGGAATCCGAGATGTGTTGATTATCTCGACCCCAAGAGATGTGCCTCTTTTTGAGGCGTTGCTCGGGGACGGGTCGCAATGGGGCATGGATATTCACTATGCGGTACAGCCAAGCCCTGATGGCTTGGCCCAAGCTTATATTATCGGCGCAGATTTTGTCGGCAATGCGCGATCGGCCCTGATCCTCGGGGACAATATCTTTTACGGACACGGTTCAACCAACCTCTTCACCAACGCCGTCGCCAGAGGCGACGGTGCAACGGTATTCGCCTACCATGTTACGGATCCAGAACGATATGGCGTCGTAGAATTTGATGAGCAGATGCGAGCAAGGTCGATCGAGGAGAAGCCGAGCTCTCCCCGATCCAACTGGGCCGTCACTGGCCTCTATTTCTACGATAATCAGGTTATAGATATTGCCAGGGAGCTGAAGCCCTCGGCAAGGGGCGAGCTTGAAATTACAGATGTAAACCGGGTCTATCTCGAAAAAGGGCAACTTTCCGTTGAACTGATGGGGCGCGGCTATGCGTGGCTGGATACAGGAACACCTGACAGTCTGATCGAAGCTGCAGAATTTGTCCGTACACTGGAGAAAAGGCAGGGTTTCAAAATTGCTTGCCCCGAAGAGATCGCGTTCGAGCAAGGGTTCATTGACAGCGCGCAGTTGGAAGTGCTTGCGGCGTCGCTGGCAAAAAGCTCCTATGGCGCATATCTGCGGTCGGTTATTTCCCGCCCTGGCCGCTCATAGACTCATTGCGGCCTCCAGGGCACCCCCGCCACTGCGTAGACGATCGCTTTGAGATTCTGCCAATTGCGGATCTTGATCGCAAATTTGATCTCTCGTAGGAGGTCCAAGGCGAAGACCGGGCAGGATCGTTTGGAAAATCGGATCAGAAATTTGAGCTTGCTACGGGTCAAGTAGTAAGTGGAAGTTGGCGATCGGATCTCGGTGTCGCTGGTACCGATTGATCCTCCGACCTTATGCAGTACAATGGATTTCGGCGCATAGCCCAGTTTGAACTTGCCCTTTGCGCGGAAAGCCCAGTCCAGTTCTTCAAAATAAAGAAAATATCGTTCATCCATCAAGCCTATCTCATCTAGGAATGCACGCCTGACAAAGGTGGCAGCGCCGTTCACATATGACAGCTCCTTCTCCACGGACGCTTGATCTGCCTGCGCATCCAGTTTGACGCCCGCCCCAATCTGATCGCTTCGCCCAGTTTCTGGATAAAAGCGGCCGCCGGCCTGGGTTTGTATGGTATCAGGGTGCGAAAGATACACGACCGTTGATCCGCAAAGCCCCAGCTTTTTATCCTCTTCCATGCGCCTGGCCAGTTCCGACAAACTGCTGCTGTCCGGCACGATAGTGTCGCTATTGAGGATCCAGAAATATTCAATGTCGGGCTGGGCCAGGGCGATGCGAAGGCCAATGTTGTTGCCGTAGGCATAGCCACCATTTTTTTCAGCCTGAACTAAAAGCACGAGATTGCTGGAACCGCTGTCGGTCGGGTAAGTGCCATCGTAGCTATGGATAACATATTGCATCCCCCGCTCCAAAGCCTCGGACTGACCAGCCGCTAAGGCCTCCTCAATTTTCTTGAGAGAAGAGTCGCCCGATGCGTTGTCGACGACGAGGATATCTAAGGGGACATCCAGCGAAAGGAGGCTTCTTATGCAGCAAATCGTATCGTGCGGACTACGCCAGTTGAGAACAATCGCAGCCATTTTCTTCATGGGATACCGCTGACGTTGGCTTAAAAGTAAAGGCGGCCACGTTCTCGGTGAGAAACACGGCATTCAGCAAATCTTACCCAGCTTGCCGCGAAAGCCTAGGAAAGATTGCTCCGCTGGCATCACGAGCAGAGCGTTCGCGATCCAGCTGAAATTCTGAAGAGCTTTGCAGCGCGAGGCAGCTACGCTCCTCGCCCAAGCGGCCAACAAGGACGTCCAACGCCAATATCGCCCGGGCTGAAGTGAAATTAACGGAATCCAGACATTCCGACCCTAAGCCTGCGGCATGTTCGGGCTATATATCATGCTTTGTGCTCCCTTCGTTGCCGTGACTGCTATTGGCGTATCACTCATACGCGGTGCCAGAAACGATTATTATTAGAGTTTGGGGCCAGAAAGGTGTGGTGAATCACCGGTGAACTCGAATCGAAAGCCAAAGAGTTAACAGGCGTCAATCTGGCGATCTGTCCCCTATATGCGTATCTCAACCTCGCATTTACGCATAATAAGTTTATCGGACCATCTTTTTCAAAAGCGCTGACGAGCTATCAGAGACCTGCTTATTGTCGACAGCAGCGTTGAGATTGCCAATGACGCGCAGGCTGAATTAATCTATTGATTTAAATAAATAATATGACGATCTGAAGATTATGCCTCACAACAAGCTTAGTTTGGTTTCGCCAGTTCCGCTCCTGACGCGATATCCTGCACGCTCGGTTTTCTGGTGCGCCGCAATAAAAATGCGGTGAATTGATCAGATTTCACCTGACAGCTGAAAAAAACTCGGTTAACTAACCCATATCTAACTTTTTACGGCCGTATCAGGGGTCGTCACAGAAGGGATACGACGGATGAAAGTTAAGAACCGGCTTTTGGCTGTAGGTAGCGCGCTTGCGATGGCCTTAGTGGCCACTTCTGCGAATGCGGCGGTGTTGATTACTGGAAATGGGCTGTGGGGCCAGGGAACCACGCTTACGAGCTATAGCCAGGCTGGGTCTGCCTACCAGTTTGCATTTGAGCTTCCGAATCTGTTTGGATCCAGCACGACGTCCGCTATAACTGAGTTTGTTTACAAGCTCGGCAATACGACTGTTGCTGCGGTTCCAACATCTGTGACGTTCTATAACGAAGATGCTCTCGGGATGTTCGATTTGAACTTCGGTGGTACAAGTGTATCGTTCTACGGTGCAGATATAGGTTCCACTGGTAAGATCACGCCGGGGCCCTTCGGTTCCTACTATAATGTGACGTCCGGCGTTAATGGCGGCAGTTCTACTGGTTTTGGCAATATCACCACCACGACAGTTGGTGCAGTTCCGGAGCCCAGCACTTGGGCGATGATGATAATCGGATTTGGTGCGCTCGGGCTTGCGATGCGGCGCCGTCGCGTTCGTACTACCGTAAGTTATGCATAACTAAATTCAACGAGTAATGCGCAGGAGGGGTGGCTTTCAAGCTATCCCTCCCTTTCGTATATGGGCTATTATATTGCGGCGACTCTGAATAAATAAGTCCTGTGAATACGCTTGATGCGTGCGAATTATTTATTCCTAAGATAATCTTGGGTGCTAGATGAAGCTAGGATGGCAAAATCCTTTGATGTGATTGCTCGAAGTGATGGGGATATTCCATCTTAAATCGTCGAAAAGCAGTATTATCTTTTAAGTTAGCGCATCTCTACCAAACGCTGCGAGCGCACGCGGGTTATGGTCTACTCCTCCTAGCGCTGGGCGTTTTCTGGTCTCCGGCTATTGCAGGGCTGGCTGAGAATGAGTGGACTACAGATCAAGGCGCTCATGGCCCATTGATCGCCGCTACAGGCTTGTGGCTTTTGATTCGAGAGTTTTCTGCGCACATATGCTTTCGAGAAGCGGGAGAACTTCGCCATTTCTTAGTGTTTGCATTTATAGGCGCAGCAGTTTATTTTTTCGGAAACTGGGCCGGAATAGCAGGTCTGATTGCACTTGGCGCTATCTTAACGTCCCACGCTATTCTTTACTATTACTACGGTTGGCAGTTGCTCAAGAAGGCTTGGTTTCCGGTACTATATACGTTTTTCATAGTGCCTCCTCCAATAACTCTGACCGGCCCATTTATACAGGCCGCGCGTCTGAGCATTTCTAATTCAGCTGTCGACCTACTTTTGCCTTTAGGCTACGATGTAGCAAATAGCGGCGTATCTCTATATATAGATCAGTATGAAGTAGCAGTCGCAGCGGCATGCGCAGGTCTTAACTCTATTGTCAGTTTGCAGGCGATCGGACTGCTATATATTTTTCTATTTCGCCGCGCTGATTGGAAGTATTGCATCATTCTAGCAATGGCAATTTTCCCGATTGCTATATTGGCGAATTTCACGAGAGTAATTATGCTTCTCTTGGCCACGCACTATTTCGGAGAAAATTTCGCGCAAGGAATATTTCACGAAGCAGCTGGCCTTACTATGTTCGTAGTTACTCTCATGTTTCTAGTATTATTTGATAGAATGATTGCGCCATTGTACACACGTCTTAATCGAATATGTTCTACCAATGCCTGATATTTCAACCGAGGCCAATTCCCTAACCGTAAATCGACGGGAAGCCCTGATATCTGCTTTTCTTATTGTCACATCCGGCACCAGCATCTCTTGGCGCCTCCGACCAGATCCGATTGTGCTTACTTCTAACGAGTTCGAGTCTGTCACACCACGAACAGTTGGAAATTACAGTTATATGGGAGAAGACGGGGTAGTTCTTCCTCTAGGAGAAGACCCGACGAGCAAAATTTATTCAAATTTCCGTTATGGTACCTATATTACGGACGATCAAGCTCCTGTGATGCTTCTCATCGCATATGATCGCGCCCAAGAATACAACCTTCAAATTCACAGGCCTGAAGGATGCTACCCAGCCGCCGGCTTCCAATTATCCCATCGACAGACAATAAAAACAGATGAGGTGCTGGGCGTTCCCAGTCAGGCAACATTTTTAACAGCAACGCGAGCTGGAAGAACGGAGCAGATTCTTTACTGGACCCGTGTCGGGTCCGAGTTCCCGAAAGACTACGACCAGCAGCGATACGCAACTATCAAGAGTAAATTCGCCGGAAAAATACCAGATGCTGTATTATTTCGCATTTCAATCATTTCGACAGATCGCGACGGGGCGCTCAAGACGCTTCTAAATTTCGCAACGAGCTTAGCACGAGGACTGTCCGCTCCCGCGAGAGAAATTTATTTCGGCAAGCACTAGCTGAAAATACTAATGAAGTTTACCAAAGTTTACCAAAAGGCCTAAGAACTACAACAACGTAGCATATTGTAATAAAAATTATCGTTGAGGCTAAAATGTCATTCGAATTATTGCCGAGATAGTTCCCAACTGCACAGCCGATGCACGCGGGTAAATAAAACTCTACCCTATCGCCCATGTATTCGGAGCTTGAGGATCTCTCCAAAAATAATACAATGATCCCGCAAAAAATGGCCATTGTAATCCAGTCGTAGATTGTCTGCACAGCGCTAAACCTAGTATGTTAGAGGGGTCGAAAGAGTTTTGATAATGTCTAAAGGGTTATGCCGTGAAATTTTTTCAGCAAACTAGAAAATTCTTTTTCTGGGTAGCTCCTCTCGCCGTGATTGCCTCATTAAGCGCGTGCTCGAGTGAAAAGAAGCCAACTGGACAAGTTGTGGCATCGATTGACGGTAGCGATATCACGTTGAGAGACCTACAGAGCGAGTTAACGGCAACTGGCTTTAAGCCTGGGCCGGTCTCGCGAGCTCAGAGATCGGAGCTGCTGGAGCAAGTTATCCAAAGAAAACTTTTGGCGGCCGAGGCAAGAAGCGCAGGTATCGATAAGTCTCCAGATTACCTTGCTTCGGTGCAGCGTATGCGAGAGGTCCTACTCACTTCAGCGCTGCTCAATCAGCGGGCGTTGCAATATCCCAATCCATCGGAATCAGAGACACAGCAATTCGTCAGCGATAATCCCCAGATCTTTGCGGATCGCAAGATCTATACTCTTGATCAAATAAGTACGGCAAGCGAGGGTATTCCGCAGAACGACCTAAAAGCACTAGAGACCAACGATCAGATTGCAAAGTATCTGACACTAAAGAAGCATCAATTCGCTCGACAAATAAACAAGGTTGACGGAGCGACATTGTCGAAAGATCTTGTTTCACAAATTGATATGCTAAGTAATGGGACTTCTTTTATTGTGGCGCGAGGAAGTCAATTAATAATTAGCAGTAAGGTTTATGTGGAATCTTCGCCAATTGATACGCGTAAAAAGAATGAGCTGGCGATAGAAATGTTGAGAAAGAGAGATCTAAACAAGGCGGTTGAAGATCAAATTTCTTATAGACGGAAATCTGCTAAGATCGTCTACTCAGATGGATATGCTCCGAAGAAAGATCAAGAAAAAGATTAGATGCAATTGTTGAATGATTTTAAAAGTAGAAATAAAAAGGGATTGCGGAAAAATGAAATATTCAAATGAGATATAAATACATAGATAGCAATTGCATTAGATCAAAAAAATAGGCTATAAGAATAAAATATTCATATTGGACATTCTTATCAACGAAAATTAAGGCTCTACATTTACCTAAAAAATATACCGAAAATATCCCTTTTGCAACTAAACAGCCGAAGTTCTGGTGGGGGCCAGAATCGGGTCAATGAAACATGCGAAAGATTATCGGGGCTTGCGCAATTGCGCTTACATTTTCCAGTGGCCTTAGCGCCCAGACTGTAGACCTTAGAAGTGGGACAAGTTGGGCACCCAGTAGCCCCATGATCGCAAATGGCGGGGTAGGGGTGAAGATTAAGGGTGTTGTTGAAAATGCGACGGTCGGGCCAGCGTCGATTTCTAATGCCGCCATGTCGGTTTGGACTGATCCTGCTGCCGTCACGAGAAATGTGACCATGAAGGGTCTTTTCATTACTGGGGCGTGGCGTGAGGGTATTCGTATCAATGGAACCGCAACTGGCGTTAATATTGAAGATTTCTACATCTCGATGCGCGACGTCCCTCAGACTAACGATCAATTACCTTCTGGCATTACAGTTCTGTCTGGTAAGAACGTTACGATCAGCAGGGGCACTGTATCCGGGTTCAAAACGATTCCGTCCAGTGCCTATCCTAACGGCGACGGTATTGCTGCGGAAAAAAACGTTGATACGCTGTCGATCTCAGATGTTTCTTCGAGTGATAATACCGATGGTGGCTTCGACCTAAAGTCCACTAATACAAGGCTTAATAATCTGAGCGCTGCACGTAATTATCGATCCTATAGATTTTGGGGAAAAGCTGCAGCTACTACGCTGACTAGTGTTGATCCTCGCAATGCTCATATATGGGCCGGGGCGGGATCGGAAGTAGTAATTGATAAGCTAGTGGCCCAATCCAAAACAAATGCTTTGATATTGTATGTTGACGGGGCAAAGTCGGTGACGATCAAAGCATGCGAGCTATCGGTTCCAGTGGGCACCAAGCTTGTCTATAAAGCCACGGCGGCCAGTGTTGTAACTCTTGGCAAAGGATGTGTGTTACCTTAATCGCATGTCCATATCAGGTGGGTAGTTAGCATTAGGTGCTTGCGAAGCTGAAGTGGCCCTCGACATTCGCAACAGGAATCTGCGATGGACCGATGTAGCATTTCGATGGCCTCGGGTACATCGCGGCAGGACTCCGCAAGGAGTTCGTCTTCTTGGCAATTGATGGTAGCCAAGCGCTAATGTTGACTGATGGGAGTGGTGCAATGGCCAGGATAGCCGTCATGGGCATGAGACGCCATTGACAGGGGGAGTGTCAGGATTTTCGTGTGTGGGCGGGCGGTTGAACATTACGCCGCCATGGCTCTGATGAAGCGCTCGCCGAACAACTGCGGCCGTGGATCGCGCGGCGACGCGCACAGTGGAAGAAATATCAGGGTCGGCTTGATCCCCGCCGGCTTGTCTTCATCGTATCCGTCATGAGCACCCCACGCGGTTACCTTTAGCGGTGGGGTGAGGTCCGTTATCGTATCTCGATGTTACGGGAAGCTGCGAGGGTGACGTGTAGCATTTCGATGACCTCGGGTACGACGCGCCAGGATTCCGCGAGGAGTTCGGCTGCTTGGCCATTGATGGCAGCTAAGCGCTCGTGTTCGCTGATCATCGTGGTGCAATGGCCCAAGATAGCCATCATGGGCATGAGGATTTCGGGATCGGACATGACCGGTTTCCAGTCGTCGATGCGCAGGCGTGCGTGTTTCGGAAAATCCCGGACAGTGATTTCACTAAATCGCGGACAGGCATTTCATTAAATACGGGACAGTGATTCCGCTAAATCCCGGACAGGGTTTAGGAGGGGATCAAGGTTAGGCTTTGTG